>MDTF01013817.1_pt1 | contig 14162 bp, 12 predicted proteins | sample 811191 | NCBI WGS metagenome assembly MDTF01 (sample SAMN05326649, study PRJNA326480) | marine metagenome | isolation source: seawater | place: Southern Ocean | collected 2011
CTTTAGATCTCTGTGTCGTGGATATGTTGAGAGGCCCAACGATGCAATGTGAATGGCTTGAATTTCATAAAATACCATTTGGCGAGGGAAAAGTTTCTGTAGCTTGGCTATTCGAAGGTACAAGAATACCGGTAGATGGTATGTTCATGACTGATAAGCCCCTTAAGCTATATACACCAAAGGGCTGGGAATATGAAAACTCAATGACTACAAAACATATATTGGTTGAAGAAGATGAGGCCCTCTTATCACAATACCCGGTGGATGAAGCTTCACTTTCTGAAGAACTAGAATTTGTCCCAACAGATAAACTGCATTGATTATAATAACTGGGCAGCATTTCACTACCCATAGACTAAACGAAGATAGAAGAGTCCCATGAAAAATTTACGGGTCACTTTTTGCATACTTTTTTTAAGAATGGGGTTCTTGACATAATGCTTTATATTGTTAGTATAGGTACCAACAAATAGTTTCGATATGGAAATAACAGATGAGTACCCAAATAAGTGTAAAAGAAACCGCTAAATTATTAGGGCTAAGTCAGCAACGTATACGTACATTATGCCGTTCTAATGTCATCCCTGCAAAGCGGATCGGTCGAGCTTGGATCATTGAAAGTACTAATGTACTGCATTATGGGATTCAACATTCACATTTGCTTGCTGAAGATCACCCCTCGTATGAAAAAGCTTCACTTAAAAAAGAAACAAAAATTGCATTAAGTTTTTTTTCAGGAGCGATGGGGCTAGATTTAGGGCTAGAAAAGGCTGGTTTTGATATCCGTCTCGCATGTGAAATAGATAAATTTTGTCGTCAAACTATTGCTCTTAACAGACCAGAAATGGCCTTGTTAAGCGATATAAACTTATATTCAAAGCAAGATGTATTAGATGCAGCAGGACTGGGTGGCTCAGATGAAATTGATTTGATGATTGGTGGCCCACCTTGCCAAGCATTTAGTACAGCAGGGAAAAGAAAGGGCTTTAGTGATGATAGAGGAAATGTTTTCTTAAAGTATATCGATCTTGCATTAGAATTGAGACCAAAATTTTTAGTTATAGAAAATGTTCGTGGTCTTATGTCTTGTCCTTTAGAGCATAGGCCTCACGACCAGCGTGGTTCTGACTTTCCAAGTTTATCCGCTGATGAATTAAAGGGGGGGGCATTAAACTTCATACTCTCTAAATTGAAAAATTCAGGATATTCATATACCTTTAATCTTTATAATTCAGCAAATTTTGGTAGCCCTCAAGTGAGAGAGCGTGTAATTATTATTTGTTCGAGAGATGGTGCCTACCCATCATTTTTGACTCCAACCCACTCAAGGAATGGAGAATATGGTTTGAAAAAATGGAAAACCTTCAAACAAGCAACGAAAAATATTAAAGTACATCAGCATCTTAATTTTCCTGAAAAACGCCTGAAATATTATCGCCTTTTAAAATCTGGTCAAAATTGGAAAAACCTATCAGAAAGTCTTCAAAAAGAAGCCATGGGAAAATCATATTACTCTGGCGGAGGAAAAACGGGCTTTTTGAGAAGGCTAGATTGGAATAAACCTTCTCCGACTTTGGTAACTCATCCAGCAATGCCGGCTACAGATTTAGCTCATCCAGAAGGTGAACGGCCACTTTCGATTCAGGAATATAAACGTATCCAAGAATTCCCCGACAAGTGGGAGCTAGCTGGTCCACTTATTCAACAATATAAACAAGTTGGTAATGCTGTGCCAAATAGTTTGGGTTATGCTGTCGGACTGCATATTAAAAAACTACTTAAAGGAGAATCACCGAAACAATTTAGTGGGTTTAAATATTCTAGGTATAACAATACAAGTAATGTTGAATGGGAAAAGCAATTCAATATGACATTAGAAAAAACTATTTCAAAAGAGGAATCATCGCAAGATTCACTATATTTTGTTTAGGCTATTTCCATGGATTACAGTGTTCAACAGCAAGGCAGTCAGGATTAGTTTTTATAGTTTTCTCAACAAAAGATACAAATGATGTTTCAGATAAATGAGTTGTTTTACAGGTGTGGTTTAGAGCATCCCACATATATTCAATTCTATCGGACTTTATTCTATACCACATATTGATTTCTGTTCCATTTCTCACGGAAGCACTGGAGCTGTTTTCTGAATTACTTCTATTTTTAATTTGCAATAAATCACCATTTTCATGAACGAAATCAACTGATTTTATAGTTTCACCCCACGCACAATGCCATCCGTATCCTTCCAAATTTTCAGCTAAATATTCTTCTAAAATTAGACCCAAAATATTTTCAGCTGACATACCTAGTCTATGTGCAAAATTAATTTTACCAAGATCTTCAAGAGTCAAACTATTTAATCTAGCACTAATAATTTTCTCTATAATTGGATCTGCTACGGTACCGATCTGTTTAGAAGTTCTCTGACTAGCCCTTCCATCAAAACCTCTTTGATATCTATTTAACCATTTTTCAATTACCGCACTTTCGTCATCATTGTTGCCACCAATATTTCCTGGGGCTCTTTCTGGTTCTCTAGCTATTGCTGAAAAAACAAAGCAAGCCCCTTCAATCCATGAGTCATTTTTGTTTGCAAGCTTTTTCGCGAGAGAAATTGCAGCATCGAACCCTAAATTTTCAATTACTTCTTTTAATTTCAATCTTTATTCCTTCAAAAGTGCTAATGATATAACTAAAGCTAAAACTCTCATTATGAAACCTTGTTTTGGATAAATATTTACAAATTATCATTGAACTCTCTAACTTGCAATTATATGAAAAACACAGCTCCGTTCTTACGTATATGCTAGATATCATTAAGGAGGGTAGTTACCTTCTTTTGTACTCCTTTAGAATCTTAAATATTTGACCTTATGGATTATCAAGCGTAAAAGTAAACTTAGTTCAGAAGGTTATATAAATGCTTTCTATACCTTTTGATTTTTCTTACACATTTTACATGTTGAGGATGAAATTATGAGATATCTATTAATTGCGTTAAGTCTATGCTTTGTAACTGTTACGATGGCAGATAACAAATTATATTCACCAGACGGAACATACCTAGGAGTTCTAGGTGGTAATAAATATAATCCTGATTCAACGTCAAACCCATACGGTCAATACGGTTCTAAGTACAGCCCTAAAAGTATTAATAATCCATATGGGCAATACGGCTCTGAGTATTCAAATAAGTCGCCTAATAATCCTTATGCGACAGAGGCACCAAAAGTATATAACTCAAATAGGTAAGCGATCGAGGCTATTGAAGAATAAAAAGGCCTCATCACTTTAATTAGTATAGCCGCAAGTAAACTAATCATAAGTAATTGTCAGGTACAAAAATGTCTTCATCATTCATAATTTGTTCGATTTCCACTTTTAGGTTCGCGCGTTGAAGTCGGCCATCAAGGAGACGAAGTCCACCTGCAGCATATTCTTCAAAAACAGTTATCATTTCTTCAAACTTCTCTTCTTGAAGGTAACTTACATCTGTATATTCGGTCAACGCTAGGGAATAGATGAAAGGAACTGCGTGCTGCTGTTCGTCGAAAATACTAAAATTAATGGGTTCTCCAGCCTTAGTTATTACATCTCTTGTTTTATTCTTAAAACCATATGCTGCAGCAAAAAGAAGGGCAGTCGCGAGGGTCTTAAAGACTCCGAGTTCGGGATCTTTTAGTTCGTTTAATAAACCATCATATATCTCGGGTCTTTTCACACGGTAATTATTCATATCTCTACTTTACTCATAAATGAATATTCAGCACCATCATTTGCTTTTGATGAATTTGATATTAATTGATATTCTAGGCCAACACGTTCTTCACATGTCTGTTTCACTATACCTTCCCATTGCGAATCTGTAACAAATAGAATTACTTGATCAGCCAATTCTGGAATTACTTTCCCAACTTTTTCTCGATAAATATCCCCTAGAGCTCCAAAAGGTGAATCCATAACTAAGGGGTAAATTCCGCCTTGATAAAACTCTCCCTTGCTCTGTTTACCTTTATTCTTTGTATATTTCTCTTTTGCAAGAGAAATAATACTTGCGATAAAACAAAGACTAGCAACTTGTCTCTCCCCGGTAGAACCAATTGGAGCTAACGATTCCTTACCATTTTCGTCTATTTTTATAATCTCAACTCCATAGTCATCATTTATGATAGCCGTTCTTTGTTTTCGAATAATCGACCCGAAGGTCTCTTTCATTCTATTAGACAACTGATTTTTTGTGATAATAGAGATACTGTCATATACTTCTTCAAAAACATCTATCATTCTGTTAGTTAAATCTAGCCTTCCTTTTGACTTTTGCAGAAGACTTTCGCTATCCTGAAGCTCACTGAGCTGCTGTTCAAAAAACTCTAATTTAGATTTAATATCCGTCAATTGAAGATCGGCAACACCTCTATCTCTATTTGCTTTATCCTTACTTTGCTGTGCTTCCGTGAGCTTATTTTCTAATCCGCTTATTTCACTATCATCAAATTTTGATATCTGTGCACTAAGTTCACGGTACGTATTTTCCTGCTCTTCAATCTCATCGAGAGTTTTTGTTAGTTCTTCAGCCTTTTTCCTATAGTCAGATTCATAGTTTGATTTGGTCCTGTCGCTGTTCTTGAGAAGGTTTGATACTGAAGTATACATCTGGTCTTGATTACTTGTTCCTGCGGTCTCCTTAACCTTGAGCAATTCTTCATATTCTTTACTATTTTCAATTATTTCAGTCCCGCAAATACAAAAGCCTAGTTCAATGCGTTCTTCAATAAACTGTTTGTTGTAGCGAAAAGGCAGGATCCCTTTCCCTCTTTCGGTATCAACTAATTTATGGCATCTCTTCAACATATCTGATGACATCGCGATGTAACCAGATTCATCAATTAGTTTTTTCTGTTCCTGTTTGATATCAGATTCTTTTTTTTGTTTTTCCTTGGTCCTCTGCTCACATTCTTCTCGTCTTAACTGTAGATCTTTCGACTTTTCATGGCTTTTGAGATCGTACTGGAGGCCTAATATTTCTTTTTCATTTTTCGAGATCTTGAATTTCGATGCTTCAATTGCCTGTTCGAGTTCCTTTTTAGTTTCTTCTGCATCGCTAATATCTGCAGCTAACTGTCTTTGGCTTTCTGGAAGCTTATTGTCCTCTTTCATGTAAGCTAAAAATTGTCTTTTAACCTTTCCAAGAATATCAATAGCTTTTTCAGCTTCTACTATTCCCATCAGCTTTTTAATGGCTTCCTGAATTTGTAATGCATGGCCAACACCTGCTAAAGCATTGAGGTATTCACCATTAAAGAAAAAGTATGGATGCAAGTCCCTTGGTAATATGAGTACTAGCTCTTCATTTGGCTTTTCTACTCGCTTTGTTTGGCCGTCGTTCTCCGTTTTGTCTAAGGTAAAAACATGATCTTCTATTTTTTCAGCGCTGCTTTCATCTATCTTTCTAAATCTTTGGAGTCTTGTTGCGCCATATCGTAAACCTTCATGCTCAAATTTAACAAGAACCATGAGTTGTATAGGTGTACCGACTTTGCCTTGTTTAATTGCTGCGTGATTAAGAAGATCATCGTTCTTTGCCTGTTTATGGTCATTCTGGCGGATATCTGTTTCACCATAGAAACACCATTTAAAAGCATTAAGTAATGATGTTTTTCCACTACCGTTGTCCCCGTGAATAACGGTAATATTTTTTTCCTCATCAGTAGACATTTCAATGTCTACTGTATTTAGGAATGATCGAAAATTAGTGATACTTATTGATTCAATTTTCATTTTTAATAGCCTCATCAATAATATCGATATAACTTTTTACCATAGGTTCATAATGCTCTTTTTTATTTGTGTCTTTAAAACGATTGTTTCTTGCAACTCCAAATAATTGTGAAAAAGCTTTTCTTTCTGTATCCGTTAGGGCGTCCATAATCTCTTTCGTTTTTTTCATTCTTTATGCTCCATATCTTTCTTGTAGCTCTTTAAGTTCAGGTAGACACTTATCTTTATTCATTGCTATACGGGCAAACTCATTTGCTCTTTCAAGTTCTTTAATTAATAGGCTATTAGGATCACTTTGGCCTGCTGGTGGTGCAACAAGGAAATCATGTATTATTGCTTTATCTTTTCCATCAGCTTTTCGTAGAACCCTCCCTCGTCGTTGTATATACTCTCTCGGGTTGCTTGTCGAAGCAAGAATATAGGCAACTCGAGTATTAGGTACATTTACACCCTCGTCTAAACATTTAATTGCTGCTATTACTTCTAGATCACCTTTATCAAATAGCTCTAACATCTCCTTCCTATCATTCACTGATTCATTAGAAGTAAACTTTCTAACCTTGATGTCTAGATCCCCTATAATTTTGACTGCACGTTCAATATGCCGTTCCGGTTCCGCATTTGGACCTTTATTAAAGCCACAATAAACAAGGGAGTATGGAAGGAGTCTATTTTTTTTCTGAATTTTAAGCAGTTCTTTTAACTTTATAAATTTACTTTTAACACCATGAGTAAGGTCATTACGCTGATTTTTCAGGTCGTCCAGTTCCTTTTTCTTTGGGCCTGCATCGTGACTCCCCTTGCCTTTTATACGAATGAGTTCTGATAATTCATTATATTCTTCATATTCCTTATAAGTCATCAAACATAAATGTGGATGGTATTCATATTTACATAAGTAACCATTTTCAATAGCTTCTTCTAGTGGGTAATGAATACAACGTTCACCAAAATACTTATAAAATTCTTTGGTGCCTTTAGGATCGTTGTGACGATCAGGAGTGGCTGATAAGGCTAATCTAAAATTCGCGCTTTCTGGTAATAATCTTAGTGCATTTTGAGTACCGAGGTTGTGAGCTTCGTCGGCTACTAATAAAAAATCCATTTCAGGCTTATTAATTAATTGATGAAAGGAATCGTTATTAAGAAAAGTACTATTAGTTACTAATGCTAGTACATAACCACTTTTAGTAATTCTTAAATTTGAAAGTCGCTCGGTAAGTTTTAGTCTCCAGTCTTCCTCCTTCATATAACAAGAGATGGGCTTAAGTCCAACCATTTTAGCTTCATCAGCCCATTGGTCTAAGAGATGCCGTAGAGGCAGAACAATTACAATGAAAAGAGCTTTTTTTTCGTCAATTAAACGTTTTATTGTTGCCAATGCCGTTAATGTCTTTCCGGAGCCTGTGCACATATCATAGGTGCCTCGGCCTTTTTCTTTGAACCAGTTATTGACAGCTTTTTTTTGATAGCACCTAAGACTAATTATGTGCTCTTCTCTCTGGCGAATAAGATGTTTTGTGCGGATCTTATCTGCTTTTTCTGATATTAATTCAGCTAGTTCTTTACTCGGTTGGAAGACTTTAAAACGAGTATCTTTATTCTCCCAGAGATCTTCGAAGTCATTCTCAAAGTCATCAATTCTTGACGACTCTGTTTCATCCCAGCTTTTGAAGACGCTGATTGCCTCCCAATTATACATAGCTGCTGCGGTATGATTGTATGACCCATTAAATGCTACTCTATCTCCATTAGAGTCAGTAAACACACCGAGTTTAGCGTGCATCATTCCTCTCCCTTTACGGGGTACTGCAACACGAAAGTCTAAGACTTTTGCAGCTATAAGAGTGCATAATTCAGTCTGAGTATCGCTTTTTAAAGCTTCTATTAGCGTAATCAAATGGCGGGTGAGATAGCTATTGTCTTTTGTATGATCAGAGGTAGTTGAGTTAATAATACTTTGTGCATCAGCCTCGGGTAGATCTGGGGAAATAATCCAGCGACTCCGACCACCATTTATTGCGAACTCTGCTAATCCTTCAGCAGTGTCTCTTAGCCATCCAGATGTAAAATACCCTGTAGCGACGTCATAAGTAGTGGAGTTTTTTAACGCTGGAGTAAAAAGTTGCTTTATAGGGTTTTCAGCACTAGTATTCAAGCTCCTAGGTATTTTAAGTGTTTTTAATGGCATACTAGAAATCTTCAAACTCAGAAATTAAATCGTCCAATATATCAGCTGTCAAATTTATATCTGGCTCTTCAATTAGGAGTTCATCCTCTCTTTTATTGGAGTGCCTACTTACATATTCATGATTTTTTGCAGCATGATTAACTAGATCTTTTTCGACAGATCGGACAGACATTTCAAGCACCCTATACATATCTTGGAGTAAAGTTATTTCTCCTTTAGCTAAAAACTTATCGGAAACTGCTACATCTTTTGCAACATGGATTATTTGCTTTGCTGATTCAGTATCTAGCTTTATTAGGCTCTGCAGCAATAAAGTTTTACTAAGCGAGGTTTTACTATACAAAGCAGTTCTATCATCTATTTCTAATCCAGGTTCGATCAGATAACTGGCTTTTGCAAGTAAGCTGATTTTTTCGGACGTTGATAACCAATGAATATCCCAAATCACTTCTTTGATAGTTAAGATCTCGCCATCATCAGTGGAACCATCAGCAAAAGCCATAATCACAGCCATTCTCACCATTAGCAGGGCTTGCTTGTAACCAAGAGAAGAATGATCGAATATATCTTCTTGTTTAAATATGTATAGAGGAGATTCAACATGGCGACTAACATACCCTTGGCTAATCTTGGGCTCTGTATTTAATTGCTCTGCTTTAAGGTGTTCTGCAATATATATTATCGAACGTTTGTCTAATACACCTGTTTGTTCGACTTCTGGTAAAAACTTTACAAAATCTTCGAATTTTACTTTTACCAGGTCCTCTGTTTCTAGGAGAGTTTTAATTTTCTTTAAAAAAGTTATGAAGCGATCATTCAATTCAACAGTCATACAACATCCCTGTCTTTTATGTGAAGAAATCTTAGCGCATTACTCAAAAATTATTTATACCAACAAAATCGTGGAAGTTATATTTGACTTCCATGAATAAGTTGCAGTACCATTTAACTTCCATTAATTTAATTAAAATTACATTATGAATAGTAATGATTTTTCCCATACTTTTCCAGCGGTGAGAGGAATTCAGGCAGGGAGACCATGTTACATAGCAATGTGTCCTATGCGAATTGTACCGACACTATTTAAATTTGATGAACAAGAAGTACCGGCGGAACTACGTTCACAAAGAGTGTTAAATAAAAGTAGGATCCCAGAAATAAGCTCATACCTTACTGATAACCTTAGAGATTATACGCTATCATCATTAACGGCATCTGTTGACTCAGTAATAAAATTCTCTCCTCTAGCTGATACAGGTGCGGGACAAAATATGGGTATGTTAGAAATTCCTATGGATGCACAAATATTGATTAACGATGGTCAGCATCGTAGGGCTGCTATCGAGCTAGCGCTAAAAGATAATTCCGAACTTGGTTATGATAATATTTCGGTGCTTTTTTTTATTGATGAGGGATTAAAGCGAAGTCAGCAGATGTTTGCAGATTTAAATAAGCATGCCGTTAGGCCAAGCACTTCTATCAACACTTTATATGATCACCGCGACTCTCTTTCTGAGTTGGCGCGCTACCTCTCTAAAGAGGTAAATGTTTTTTTACTTATGACCGAATTAGAAAAATCTAGTATATCCAATAGGAGTTCTAAACTATTCACTCTAAGCAGTATTAAAAGTGCAAGTAAGGTTCTATTAAGTAAGGGAAATAAAGAGTTAGTAACTGAAGAAGATAAATTTTTAGCCGTAGAGTTTTGGAAAGAAGTAACACAAAACATGCCTGATTGGGTTAAAGCGAAAAATAAAGAGGTTTTAACCTACGAGCTACGAGAGCAATATGTCCATGCACATGGTGTAATACTTCAAGCAATGGGTAACATAGGCGCTGATCTTTTTATTAATTATCAATCGAATTGGAAGGATAAGTTATCAAAGCTTTCAGATATAAATTGGACGAGACATAATCGCGACTGGGAGGGGAGAGCATTAGTGCACGGTCGAGTTAGTAAAGCTCGAACTAATGTACTTTTGACTGGAAATTATATTAAGCAGCATTTAGGTATTCCTTTGACTGATGTAGAAGAAAAATTAGAACGTGAGTTCACTTTATGACAACAGAACAGTTTATATATCAATCCCATCAAGAAATGATAGAAGACTTGATAATTGCAGATAAGAAGTTGTCGGATGTAGTGGTTGAAATAAGGAGCTTGTATTTATCTGATGACCGGCCTTGGATTCTTGGCTTTAGTGGTGGTAAAGATTCTACGACGATCCTTGCCCTAGTCTATAGCGCTCTGTCATCAATACCTAAAGAGAAGCTTTCGAAGCATGTTTATATTGTTTCATCAGATACGTTAGTTGAAACGCCGGTCGTGGTAGATATGATTACAAACGTACTTGAGACAATTAATAACGAAGCCTTATCTTCGGGCTTGCCGGTTACAGGACACCTGGTAAGGCCACAGCAAGATCAAACCTTTTGGGTAAATTTATTAGGCAGGGGTTACCCTGCACCTACTAAGTCGTTCAGGTGGTGTACGGAGAGAATGAAAATTAATCCAGTAAGTGAGTTTATACTGGACAAAGTAGCAAAACATGGCGAAGTGATTGTTATTTTAGGCTCGCGCTCCCAAGAAAGTTCATCTCGAGCGCAGGTGATAGCGAATCATAAAATATCAGGTTCTTTATTATCAAGACACAGCTCACTACCCAATGCTTATACTTACATGCCAATTTCCTCATGGTCTGCAGATGAGGTTTGGGAGTTTTTAATGAGTGCTCCATGCCCATGGCCGGGCACAAATAGAGAGTTATTCGAACTTTATAAAGGATCAAATGCAGGAGAATGCCCACTGGTTATTGATACAAGTACTCCTTCGTGTGGAAATTCTCGGTTTGGTTGTTGGACGTGTACAGTAGTTACTAAAGATAAAGCGATTGAAGGCCTAATAGAGTCAGGAGAATCATGGATGCAACCCCTCCTTGATTTTAGAAATGAATTGCACTTGTCAACTCTTCCAGAAAATAAACCAAAGTATCGTAACTATAAAAGACGGATGGGAAAGGTAAGCTATATAAGAGGTGAGCTTCAATCAGACGACGACAGTCAAACGCGCCATGTTCCTGGGCCATATTGGTTAAAAGTCAGACAAACTTGGTTACACCGTCTGTTGACTATTGAAAAAGAAATTAATGAGTCGGGTCACAAGATTGAGTTGATACAAAAAAATGAGCTAGAACAGATAAGGCAGCAATGGTTGAGAGATCCGAATGAACCTGATTGGTCAGACTCGCTACCTGGAATATACAGCTCTGTATATAGTGATGATATAAACTGGATTGAAAATGATACCGGCGTGTTTACGGAAGCGGATGCAGTTCTATTGAAACAGATCGAACATGGAGATGGTGCGCCTGCAGAAATGATTATGAAGCTAATAGAATTAGAGTTATCGATGTCAGGGCTTAGTCAACGAAAGGGGATTTTAAATAAAATAGAAACAATTTTAAAAAAAGATTGGGAATCTCTGGAAGAAATAAATGAACGAAACCTAGCACCCAGTAATCAAACGGTATATTCGGAAACATTAGAGCGTCTAAAACTTCAGTATGAAGGCCTAAACCGATGATAATAGAGTCACTTGGCGTTACAAATTTTAAAATATTTAAAGGTTTTCACAAGTTTGATTTAGCTCCCCGAGCTAGGGACAACATAAGTCCTCCTATAATTTTATTTGGGGGGTTGAATGGCACAGGTAAAACAACCACGTTAACAGCTATTCGTTTAGCACTGTATGGCCGGCAATCACTTGGGGCAGGTACCACACAAAAAAAATACCTCCTGTATTTGTTAGATTCGGTACATGAATCTAAAGTAACTGGGATCAAAGAGAAGAAAGCTTCTGTTGAGATGACATTTAGCTATACAAACCTGGGAGTTGTTAGCCAATATCTGATCAAAAGGTCGTGGATAATTGATGCTAAGGATATAGTCATAGAGTCGTTAGAGATTTCATTAGACAAAAAATTAGTCAATAATTTAACATATGATCAAGCGCAGGGCTTTTTGAATGAATTAATTCCAATTGGTGTTTCTGATTTATTTTTCTTTGATGGTGAGAAAATAGCACAACTTGCAGAAGATAATAATGGTGGGGTTCTTGGAGATTCCGTAAAAAAATTAATTGGTTTAGATTTGATCGAAAAATTGAGTGGAGACCTGACAGTCTTTATACGAAATGAAAAAAAATTACAGTTGACGGGAAGTACTAAGGAAAAAATAATAGTCCTTGAAACAGCTCTAGAAGAGAAAGAGGGAATAATTACAAAGAATCAAATTGAGTATGAAGCACTTAATATTCAGATTGTTCATGCATCATCATCGATAGAACATCTAAATAACTCATTAAATGCATACGGCGGTGCTTGGTCTGCAACTAGAGAACAAGAAATAGAAAAGCTGGAATTGTATAATGATAATAAAATTAAGCTTCAATCAACACTTCGAGAACTACTCAGTGGAGCCTTCCCATTCTCTCTTGCTCCTAAATTTGTTGAACATTGTCTGGTTGTCTTGGATGATGAAGCAAAAGAGAAGAAGACCACAGCTATCGCAGATACAGTTCGCTCTCATATAAGCTCACTAGAGGCAAAGTTGGTAAATATTATTAACCCAGCATTGTTTGAAGTTATTAAAGGTGAGATTGATTCTGAATTCATCAGTGTGACATCTATGAATAATACAGGACCGCTTATTCATGATGTTTCTGATACAACTCATAATAAAATACAACTTGCAGTCCAAGATGTGTTTAATGCTAAAAAGCTCAATATTAAGAGCATTGCATCGGAGTTAGAGATAGTTAATAAGAAAATTGATGACACGGGAATTAATGTTGCACGTGCACCTGAAAAAGACTTGTTATCAAGTCGTCTTAGAGACTTAAATGATGCTCAAAACTTAAAGTCTGACATAGCTATCAAGGTATCGATGCTTAAAGAAATAATGAGGGTTGACCTCAGGCAAGCAATGGATATAGTCCGCTCTCTTGAAAAACTACATGCAGATGAGATGACATCGAAGGCCACTAATCGTGCACTAAATTATGCATATAAAGTTAAAGAATCTTTAGCTCTATTTTCTAAACGTGTTGCATTAGATAAAGTAAAGGAGGTCGAGCTTGAGTTTATTAAGTCTTTTAGGCGCTTAACAAGAAAAAATGATGTGAATATCAATGCTAGAATTGAGCCAGAAACATTTTCTGTCACCCTCCTTAATGAATTTGGAAATAGAATTCCAAAAGAAAGTTTATCTGCTGGGGAGCGACAGATATACGCTATTGCACTATTGGAAGCATTAGCAAAAACTTCAGGCAGGAAGTTACCAATTATAATTGATACTCCTTTGGGGAGATTGGATTCGGAGCATCGTAGGAAGCTAGTTGAGAATTATTTTCCTAATGCTAGCCACCAGGTCATTATGCTATCTACAGATACTGAGATTAGCAAAAAATATTTTTCTTATCTGCGCCCTAATATATCTCACACGATAATGCTTGATTATCAAAGCGAGGAGGGAGCTACTTCGCTTGAAAGTGGGTACTTTTGGGCTTCAGAAGAGGTTTTACACGATGCTGCCCACTAGAATTAGAATCTCAAATAAGGCAACGGCTAAATTACGCCACTTGAAAAAGCAAACAGGAGTAACGCCTAATATACTAGCTCGTATAGCGATTATGCTTGCTATTGATGAGGGGAGTAACCTTTCAAACTCTGGTGTTGAAAGTGCTGATGCTGGACAGGAATTAAATGATAGTACTCTTTTTGGAGAATATATTTATTTTTACGATGTTCTAATCAATCAGTATATTAAAGACAGAGCTATAGAATTAAGTGTTGCTGAAACAATTATTGCGATGGTTGAAATTGGGCTACATAAAATGGGTCATATTAAGCGGGTAGAGGATTTGGCTCAGCTTTCTAGTGATTAAGAGCTTTTGGTATCCTATTCTTGGCATTTATTCATTCATCTCTGTTTTTATGATATTACAGTTACGTTGGCACAATATTAAAAGCTTAGTTCAATTACAATTACAATTATCTTTACTGAAACAATCGTGTAATGAGAGTCAGAGCGAAAGAATGTCATATCTGTGATAAACCGAAAGAAGTTCTATACAGATGCCAATACCAAAATTCGTCAGGTTGGGTATTCTTGTGTGGAAAGTGTCTGATTGACA
>MDTF01002795.1_pt1 | contig 14159 bp, 12 predicted proteins | sample 811191 | NCBI WGS metagenome assembly MDTF01 (sample SAMN05326649, study PRJNA326480) | marine metagenome | isolation source: seawater | place: Southern Ocean | collected 2011
AACTAACTAATAAATTAGTTAATAGTATATATAATGACTAATAAATAAATTAATAAATTAATTAATAGTTACTAGCAACTAATAAATAAATTAATAAACTAATTAATAGTTACTAGCAACTAACTAGTAGATTAGTTAATAGTATATATAATGACTAATAAATAAATTAATAAACTAATTAATAGTTACTAGCAACTAATAGATAAATTAATAAACTAATTAATAGTCATTAGCAATTAATTAACAGATTAATTAATAGTGCATATAATGATTAATAAATAAATTAGTAAACTTAAAGATTTAACAGCACATTGCTAATAAAAATGTCAAAAAGGGGCTACCACGGAAATGATAGCTAGCATGGATCAAAATTTTAAGCATTCTGCCCTGTGTTTTCTAGGGTTTCTTTATCAACATTGGTTTTTTATTGTTAGTCCACGCTAACTAATTTTTGAGGGTTTTGCACTCTTGTGTCCTGACTTTTATCGTGAACTTGCGATCTCGTTCTCATTTTTCAAGGGGTTCGCACTTTTGTATCCTGATCGTTATCGTGAATTTTTATAAACTTGCGATCCTTTTTTCATTTTTTGAGGGTTTTGCACTCTTGTGTCCTGACTGTTATCGTGAACTTTCGTGAACTTGCTATTCTTTTCTCATTTTTTGAGGGTTTTGCACTCTTGTGTCCTGACTGTTATCGTAAACTTTCGTGAACTTGCAATTCTTTTCTCATTTTTTGAGGGTTTTGCACTCTTGTGTCCTGACTGTTATCGTGAACTTTCGTGAACTTGCGATCTTTTTCTCATTTTTTGAGGGTTTTGCACTCTTGTGTCCTGACTGTTATCGTAAACTTTCGTGAACTTGCGATCCTTTTCTCATTTTTAAGGGTTTTGCACTCTTGTGTCCTGACCGTTATCGTAAACTTTCGTGAATTTGTGATCCTTTTCTCATTTTTTGAGGGTTTTGCACTCTTGTGTCCTGACCGTTATCGTGAACTTGTGATCCTTCTCTCATTTTTTGAGAGTTTTGCACTTTTGTGTCCTGACTGTTATCGTAAACTTGTGATCCTTCTCTCATTTTTTGAGGGTTTTGCACTCTTGTGTCCTGACTGTTATCGTAAACTTGTGATCCTTTTCTCATTTTTTGAGGGTTTTGCACTCTTGTGTCCTGACTGTTATCGTGAACTTGTGATCCTTTTCTCATTTTTGAGGGTTTTGCACTCTTGTGTACTGACTATTATCGTGAACTTGTGATCCTTTTCTCATTTTTGAGGGTTTTGCACTCTTGTGTTCTGACTGTTATCGTGAACTTTCGTGAATTTGTGATCCTTTTCTCATTTTTTGAGGGTTTTGCACTCTTGTGTCCTGATTGTTATCGTAAACTTTCGTGAACTTGCGATAAGTAGGGGCAACCCGAGTGCGTAAAAAATTTCGCCAAAAAGTTGGAACGTTTGAGTTTCGGAGCCATTTTTTGAATATTCGTTTCTGAGCATGTTTTTGAACAGGCCCTCTCTAATGTCTTCGATTTGTGTTTTTAATTTACACGATTTTTCAACTCTAGTAGTAGAAAAATTATTGTTGGGTTGGTTTGTCGTTGAGCGAAACCGTGATTGACGTTAGTTTTGTCATTCGATTTTTACACTGAGCGCGTTGCTGAACGTGTTTTTTAATGTTTTCGACTTGTGTTTTTAATTTACACGATTTTCCAACTCTAGTAGTAGAAAAATTATTGTTGGGTTCGTTTGTCGTTGAGCAGAACCGTGATTAACGTCAGTTTTGTCATTCGATTTTTACACTGAGTGCGTTTTTGAACGTGTTTTTTTTTAATGTCTTTGATTTGTGTTTTTAACTTACATGATTTTTGAACGCCAACCAGTTCCTTCATCTCTCATGATGAAAAATTATTGTTGGGTTCGTTTGTCGTTGAGCGGAACCGTGATTGACGTCAGTTTTGTCATTCGATTTTTACACTGAGTGCGTTTTTGAACGTGTTTTTTTTAATGTTTTTGATTTGTGTTTTTAACTTACATGATTTTTAAACGCCAACCAGTTCCTTCATCTCTCATGATGAAAAATTATTGTTGGGTTGGTTTGCCGCTGAGCAAAACTCAAGTGACCTTGGGAAATGTTCGGTGGTGATGCCATTTTTACATTGAGCGTGTTTTTTCAGCTCTCCTGGTGTAATGTTTTTGAGCGAAATTACCCCATGATCATTTGCTCGTCGATAACCGTTCTGCGGGTTTTTGTTCTATTCATATGAAAAATATAGTACTTGTGGAAATTGGTCGCGTATACGGGTTGGGTGGAATTCAGGCAGGTGAAATGTGCGAGTTTCTGAACTCAGGTGTCAAAGGAATGGCGTTGAATCTCGAAAATGAAGAAGTAAATGAAAATACAGACATAATGCAACCATTAGAAAAGCAAAGAACAGAAGTTAAATACATTGATCTATTTTGTGGTTTAGGTGCTTTTCATACAGCATTTAATAGAAATAATATTCTCCAAAGTAAAGTTAAATATACTTGTGTTTTAGCAAGTGATATTAATCAAGAGGTTAGAAATATATATGAAGAAAACTATGGAATAAAGCCAGAAGGTGATATCAACGAAATTGATATAGATACTATGCCAGATTTTGATATATTATGTGCTGGTTTCCCATGTCAACCATTTAGTATCGCTGGTAATCAAAAAGGATTCAAAGATAAAACACGAGGTAATTTATTCTACAAAATATTAGAAATAGTTGATAAAAAACAACCTTCAATATTAATGCTTGAAAATGTAAAAAATCTTCATACAATTCATAAAGGTGAAACATTTAAAATTATTAAAAATGAATTAGAAAAGAGAGGTTATAATGTCAGTTATAAAGTTATTGATTCGAGATATTATAATTCACCTCAATCAAGACATCGTATGTATATAATATGTAATAAAGATAAAAACTACACATTTAGGGAAATAAACAGAACGATTGTCCCTGTATCAACTATAATAGATAATACTATTTCTGAATTCTTTGACTTTACACCAAAGTATAAATTAGAAAAATGCTCTGGGAAAAAAGGTATGATGAAATATAAACTATTTAACAATAAAACAGGAAAAGGTGGAAGACAAGGTGAGCGTGTATATGATATAACAAAATGTGGACCAACAATATGTGCTTCTTCTGGGGGGCCTGGTGCAAAAACGGGATTATACTACTTTGATGGGAAAATTAGAACATTAAGTATAAATGAAACATTGAAAATGTTTGGATTTGATAATTCATATAAATATGAGTCTTTGTCAAATAAAAAAAATATGTTATTTTATCTGGGAAATAGTATAGTTGTAAATGTTCTTGGAGAATTAATTCAAGACTTACATCTTAAATCAAAAGAAAGAGAAATAGAAGATATTAAACTGAAGTTATTGTCTTGCACTAATAGTCAAACAGCAAAAAATGGTTACAAAGAAGAAGAGCTGGTTTGTAAAGATCTAAATGGTGAATTAATTAAACAAGCATTTATATCTATGTTAGGTAATAATTATGATGAATGTAATAGAATTAAAGGTAATCATAAATGTGATATACAATCTGATAATAAGATTTTGAGAAGCCAAGTAAAAAAATATAAAAAAGGTCAATTTCAACAATTAGATAGACATTGGACTTGTAGTTTTATTGAAAATATACCAGAATTAGATGGAACTTCACAAATACTAAAAGATTTATTTGAATATCCACTTTTACCAAATGGAACACATGTAGATAAATCAAAAAATATAAAAAAATTATGTAATTTTAATTATTCACAAGAAATATTAGATAATTTCTTGGATTTATTAAACAAATATAAAAAACAAATATTGGAATATGCATTTTATGGTTCTAATTTAGAACTACAACCAGAATATTTATTTGGGGTTGAGTATGAAAATGTTAAAAGGAATAAAATAGTACTGTTTAAAATTAAAGATGTTATAAAATATTTAGAAAAATTGAATTTTAGAATATCATTAAGAAAAACACGTATCTTACTTGGTGACGATGGCGCAATATCTTTACAAAGAAAAGGTGGTGATTCTGGGAAAAAAAGCAGTAATCAATTACAAATTAAACTTATATTAAGTAACTTCATTGATAAAGTATTTATGCTAGAATATAAATTATAATTTAACTGTATCTAATTCATTATTTTGCTTGCGTTTTTTTAGGTATTGTAAAATGTTCTGACTTGAGTTTTCAAATTTGCAGGGTGGTTAGCTCAATTGGTAGAGCATTTCTTTTACACGGAAAAAGTTGATGGTTCAAATCCGTTGTCACCTAAGTGTTGTGTATTTAAAATTTGGCGGTGTAGTTCAGTGGTAGAACAGTGGAATCATAATTCGCATGTCGTAGGTTCAAGTCCTACTTTCGCTAAAAGTGGTAGTTTTTGGTGGTTTAACAATTGTGTTTTTATTAAAAGTTCGTTCATGGAACAAAAAGTTCGTCCACTTTCGCCTCACTTGACAGTCTACAAGCCACAATTGACTTCCGTGTTATCCATTTTTCACAGGATCACGGGTGGGTTTCTTGGCCTGTTTATCGTTTTCAATTCAATTTTAGTTCATTCTAGTCTGTTTTTTGTAGGTTCTTCCCACCAATACTGTTTTTCTTTCGATTTTTCTTGTTTGTTTTCGACGGTAATTTTAGCTGTCGGCTATTTCGTGGTGTTCATTGCGTCGTTTCATTTCACGAATGGTGTTCGCCATTTGTCTTGGGACTTCGCGTTGGGTCTCGAGATTAAAAATTTGTACACCACAGGTATGATGGTCTTAGCGTCAGTTTCTCTTGTGGTGGTTGTCACGATTCTGTTATGAAATTTAAGGTATGTTAGGCAGTCTCCTGAAAATATTTGGTCGAGGGTTTCTTCATTGGTTCACACAAAGAACTTCAGCTTGTTCGCTTGTGGTGAGCGTTGTCGTTTTGAGTGTGTCGAACGACCTTTTTTTTGGGCTTGGAGTTTTTCTATTGATTTTGGTTCATTTCGAAGCAGGGGTTCACACGCTGGTGAGCGACTACATGCATGACTCGAGGTCAAAGTTGTTTATGAACGTCAGCGTTGATTTGCTGATGATCAGTCTTGCAAAAACTGTGTTTGTGCTTCTCATTTGCGTTTGACTTTCCCCAGTTTCGGTGGCCAGGGCTCCCATTGGGTGCGAAAAAATTATAATATGACAAACAAACATTTGGATAAAAGTGTGCAAACTCTTTTTTTGACTGAGCTTTTCAGGGGTATGTGGCTGACTTTACAATATTTTTTTAGGAGAAAGGTGACTCTGAACTATCCGTTCGAAAAAGGAGCGTTGAGTCCTCGGTTTCGCGGCGAACACGTGCTAAGGCGTTATCCTTCCGGAGAAGAGCGTTGCATCGCTTGTAAACTGTGCGAAGCAGTTTGCCCTGCGCAAGCCATCACGATCGAGGCTGAGGCCAGAAGCGACGGGAGCAGAAGAACCACCAGATACGACATCGACATGACTAAATGCATTTTTTGTGGCTTTTGTCAAGAAGCATGCCCCGTCGACGCCATCGTGGAGGGCCCAAATTTCGAGTACGCGACAGAAACTCACGAAGAGCTGATCTACAACAAAGAAAAGCTTTTAAAGAACGGTGATCGTTGGGAGTGCGAGATTAGGGAAAACTTGGCTTCCGAATCTTTGTACAGATGACACATTGAAAAACGATTCATGAACCTTGACATCCTTTCATTTTACTTGTTCGCAACATTGGCTTTGTTGTCTGGTTTTTGTACTGTGACTTCCAAGAACCCGATTCATTCCGTCCTTTTTTTAGTTTTTGTTTTTTTTAACACAGCAGGACTCCTGGTTCTCTTAGGTGCAGAGTTTTTAGCGATGTTGTTTTTGATTGTTTATGTTGGTGCTGTTGCGGTGTTGTTCTTGTTTGTGATGATGATGCTCAACGTTAAGATTTCTGAGCCCACCAGTGCGGTCTACCGTTACCTGCCAATTGGATTGTTTCTAAGCATTTTGTTTTTGTTTGAAATTTGTTTGATCGTTCAAGGGGACTTGAATTCAGCAGACGTTCTTGAGTTCGCTGAGCTCGACCGTTCCGTCTTACAAAATGAATTTTTGGTTAGCACTTCTTGGGTTGGTTTTTTGGTTTCGCCTATGAACGTCGATGTGATCGGGAGCATTTTGTTCACTCACTATTCATACTTTTTCATAATGGCAAGTTTCATACTTTTGGTTGCCATGGTCGGAGCTATCGCGCTGACGCTTCATCGGCGAAGCGACGTGCGGAGGCAAGACGTGTACAAACAATTGCAAAGAGATTTTGAAGGGGCTACCTATTTGGTCGACAAAAAATTTTAATTCCATGACTGTTTTCTTAGTCGTTTTGAATGTGGTCTTGAAAAGTTTGGCTTTGATCGTTCCTTTGTTAGTTGCGGTTGCTTATTTAACTTTGTTGGAGAGAAAAGTGATGGCTAGCATGCAGCAACGAAGAGGTCCGAATGTCGTTGGTCTTTTTGGTTTGCTGCAACCGCTCGCAGATGGTCTGAAATTGTTGGTCAAAGAAACTGTGTTACCGAGTAGTGCTAACACAGTGATTTTCGTGATGGCTCCGATCGTTACATTTTTGCTAGCTCTGCTGACTTGGGCGGTGGTTCCTTTTGGCGACAACATGGTTTTGGTCGACCTCAACGTTGGAGTTTTGTTTGTTTTCGCGATTTCCTCCTTGGGAGTTTACGGGATAATTACGGCTGGCTGGTCCAGTAACTCAAAGTACGCGTTTTTGGGTGCTCTGCGTTCTGCAGCTCAGATGGTTTCCTACGAAGTTTCGATAGGGCTCATTATCATGTGTGTGTTGTTGTGCGCAGGTTCGCTGAACTTGACAGAAATTGTCAAAGCGCAGAAAGAAATGTGGTATTGTGTTCCTCTGTTTCCTTTGTTTCTCATGTTTTTCATCTCTGCTTTGGCGGAGACAAATCGGGCCCCTTTTGATTTACCCGAAGCCGAGGCTGAGCTAGTTTCAGGCTACAACACTGAGTACGCGGCAATGGGTTTTGCTTTGTTTTTCTTGGGAGAGTATGCGAACATGATTTTGATGTGCAGCATGGTCAACATATTTTTTTTGGGAGGTTGGTTGCCTTTGTTCGACGTTCCGCCTTTTAATTTGGTTCCAGGTGTTGTTTGGTTTGGTTTGAAAACGACAGGGTTGTTGTTTGTTTTTGTCTGGGTTCGGGCAGCGTTTCCACGTTACAGGTACGACCAGTTAATGCGTCTTGGCTGGAAAGTTTTTTTGCCTTTTTCTTTAGGTTGGGTTCTTTTTGTTTCTGGCATATTTGTCGGGTTAGACTGGTTGGTGTAGTGTCTTTCTGTGTTTAACCAGCAATTCAATTTTGATAGAAACTTTCATGATCAGCCAAACTGAATGCTTGTTTGTCGCCATGGTCTTATTTTTGCTTGGTCTTTCAGGGATTTTCTCGAACCGAAAGAACATCATAATTTTGTTGATGTCGGTCGAGCTGATGCTCCTGTCGATAAATTTCAATTTCATAATTTTTTCTGTCTTTCTAGACGACATCTTAGGTCAGTTGTTTGCGCTTTTAGTTTTGACTGTTGCTGCGGCTGAATCAGCTATTGGGTTAGCAATTTTGGTCATCTATTACAGAGTCAGGGGCACAATTGCCGTTGAGTTTATTGACTTAATGAAAGGTTGACCCAGTATGTATTTAAGCATCATATTTTTGCCTTTAGTGGGCTCTGTCCTTAGTGGGTTGTTCGGGAGATTTCTCAGCCCAAAAGGTGCTGCTTTGGTGAGCATTCTCGGGATCAGTTTTGCGTGTTTGGTTTCCATGATTTTATTTTTTGAAGTTGGCTTTTCAGGCTCTCCTTGTTATGTCAAACTTTCGCCTTGGCTCGACTGCGAGATGTTCGATGCTTGTTGGGGTTTTCATTTTGACAGTTTGACTGTCTCGATGTGTTTCACAGTTACTTTGATCTCAACGTTGGTTCATTTGTATTCGACGAGTTACATGAGCCACGACCCTCACCAGCCCAGATTCATGGCGTATTTGTCACTTTTCACTTTTTTTATGTTGATGCTCATAACGGCTGACAATTTCATTCAATTGTTTTTTGGTTGGGAGGGGGTTGGTTTGTGCTCTTACTTGTTGATCAACTTCTGGTTCACTCGCTTGCAAGCCAATAAATCTGCCATCAAAGCAATGGTCGTCAACAGGGTTGGTGACGTTGGACTCGCTCTTGGTGTATTTTCTACGTTTGTTGTCTTTAAAACATGCGATTATTCGGTTGTTTTCAGTTTGGTGCCTCACGTTTCTGGGACAACTTATGATTTTTTAGGGCTCGAAGTTGAAGTTTTACCCACAATTGGGTTGCTGTTGTTCGTTGGTGCCATTGGCAAGTCTGCTCAGATTGGGCTTCACACTTGGTTGCCGGACGCCATGGAGGGCCCGACGCCTGTCTCTGCTTTGATCCACGCAGCCACCATGGTGACGGCAGGTGTGTATTTGGTCATCAGGTGTTCTCCGCTCTACGAGCATTCTGGTTTAGCTTTGACGGTCGTCACAATTTTTGGGGCGTTGACTGCTTTTGTCGCGGGAACAATTGGGCTGGCGCAAAACGATTTAAAAAAAGTCATTGCTTACTCGACTTGCAGCCAGTTGGGCTATATGGTGTTCGCTTGTGGCTTGTCAAATTATTCAGTGAGTATGTTTCACTTGGTAAACCATGCATATTTCAAAGCTCTGCTGTTTCTCAGTGCAGGATCTGTGATCCACGCTTTGAACGACGAACAAGACATGAGAAGAATGGGTGGGTTGTTGCAGGTGTTGCCATACACTTACGTCATGATTTTGGTTGGTTCTTTGGCTTTGATGGGTTTTCCATTTTTGACAGGTTTTTACTCGAAAGACGTGGTTCTCGAAATCGCCTACGCAAAATACAGCCTGCATGGCACATTCGCGCACTGGCTTGGCGTTCTTTCCGCAGGCATCACAGCTTTCTACTCTTTTCGTTTGATTTATTTGACTTTTGTGAGCAATCCCAATGGTTTCAAAAACGCAATTCAAAACGCTCACGACGCACCGTTACCGATGGCGGCACCATTATTCATTTTATGCGTCGGGAGTGTTTTTGTGGGGTACCTCACAAAAGATCTTTTCATTGGGTTGGGAACGCCTTTTTGGAACAATGCAATTTTTACATCTCCTCAAAATTTGACGATGGTCGACGCTGAATTCGTACCTGTCTACATCAAGTGGCTTCCCGTGGTCGTTAGCTTGTTAGGCGCCAGTTTGTCGATGGGTGCATTTCACTTCCTGAAAGATTTTTTGTTTACTGTTTGTGTTCAGCCAATTGGCAGAAATTTTTACACGTTTTTGAACAGACGTTGGTTGTTCGATAGGCTTCAAAACGATTTGGTGGGAAGCGTCGTTCTCAAATTAGGTTACAGGACAACTTATAAACTCCTCGACAAGGGTGTGGTCGAACTCTTTGGCCCGAAAGGTGCAACTTTTTTAATGATCATTTTTGGCAAACAAATCAGCGATTTACAGTCAGGTTTGGTTCACCAGTATGCTTTTACCATGTTCATTGGCGTGAGCCTGTTCATGACCAAGCTTTTGTTTTGGCCCATTTTCGCTTCTTCGATCGACACAAATTTGTGTTTCGTCGTCTTGGTCACTTTGACGTTCACGAACCATTTTGTCGCAAAACTATCGTAAAACAACTCAACCATGTTCAATTTTATTTTATCGTGGCTCATATTGATTCCATTTTGTGGCGTGCTTCTCATTTTGAGCACGCCAAAAACTCAAGTCAAAACTATAAAACTTTGTGCTTTCGCAACGTCCCTTTTTGCTTTCGTTTATTCGCTTTTCTTGTTCGTTTTGTTCGACAGTTCGACGTCTAAATTTCAGTTTTTGGAGTACTTGGAGTGGTTGCCTTCTTTGAATTTGCATTTGTTCGTTGGTGTCGACGGAATTTCAGTGTTTTTCATCCTCTTGAGTACTTTTTTAGTTTCTTTGTGTGTTCTCGCCAGTTGGGGTTCGGTTGTGAAGTGCGAAAAAGAATATTACATTTGCTTTTTGTCAATGGGTTCGCTCTTGATTTTTGTTTTCTCAGTTTTGGATGTTTTAGTGTTCTATGTATTTTTTGAGAGCATATTGATCCCAATGTTTTTTGTAATTGGAATTTGGGGCTCGAGAACTCGAAAAATTAAGGCTGCTTATCAATTTTTCATATACACCTTAGTTGGTTCAGTGTTGATGCTTTTAGCAATTTTTTTGATATATTTTGAAGCAGGCACGACAGATTTTCAACTGTTGCTCAACGTTTCTTTTTCGGAAAAAAAACAAATGGTGCTCTGGTTAGCATTTTTCGCCTCGTTCGCTGTCAAAGTGCCGATGGTTCCCTTCCACATTTGGCTCCCAGAAGCTCACGTGGAAGCGCCAACTGCAGGCTCTGTAATTTTGGCTGGGATTTTGTTGAAGATGGGTACATATGGTTTGATCAGATTTTCACTGTGTTTGTTCCCAGATGGGAGTGTTTTTTTTACACCTCTTGTTTACCTGATGAGTGTTGTCGCAGTTGTTTACACATCTGTGACAACGCTGAGACAAATCGATCTCAAAAAAATAATTGCTTACTCTTCAGTGGCTCATATGGGTTTCGTCACGATAGGCATTTTCAGTTCGAATTTACAAGGCGTGGAAGGAAGTGTTTTAATAATGCTCAGCCATGGTTTTGTCTCGAGCGCTTTATTTCTGTGCATCGGTGTTTTATACGACAGACATCACACACGAACGGTTAAATATTACACGGGCATGGCACAAGTGATGCCTTTGTACACCATATTTTTTTTGTTTTTCTCGATAGCCAATCTTGGTTTTCCAGGGATGAGCAGTTTTTCAGGGGAGTTTTTGACTTTAGTTGGCGCGTTCAGCAGCAACACATTGGTCACCTTGGTTGCTTGTTTGGGCATGATTTTGAGTGCTGCTTATTCGTTGTGGCTTTCCAACAGGGTATTGTTTGGGCAACTAAAAATTCACTATGTTTCCAACTACCTTGACGTGACTAAGCGAGAAGTTGCAGTGTTGTCGCCTTTGGTCGTTTGCACTCTTTGGATGGGAGTTTATCCAGAGATTTTTTTAGATCTGATGCATGTCAGTGTGTCGAACATCTTAGAAACGATTTGAATTATGATAAGCAACGTTCATGGGATTTAATTTCAACGTCGACTGGGTTGTAGCGCTCCCAGAAATTTTCATTCTTGTTTCAGTAAATTTTTTGATCGTTTACGCAGTCGTCCACAGCACTTCTCCGCAGTCAGGTTACCCTGTTTTGGTCAGAAACGTAACTTGGCTTGGGGTTCAAGTCTTGGGTTTGGCCTTGGTGCTCAATGTTTCCAACCCAATGGGAGGCGTTGTTGGGTTCAACAACTTACTAATTTTCGACGATTTCAGCGTTTTGGTTAAAAGTGTCGTTTTGTTCTCAGCAATGGTCACCCTGGTTTTGGCTATGGACTACAGCAAATTTGAAAACCTGAATTGCTTTGAGTACGTGATCCTCATGATTTTGGCTGTTGTCGGCATGATGCTGGTCGTCTCTTCGCACGATTTGGTCGCAATGTATTTGGCAATCGAATTGCAAAGTTTTTGCATGTATGTGACAGCCTCGCTCAAGCGAGAGTCTGAGTTCTCTACAGAGGCCGGTCTGAAGTACTTCATACTTGGTGCTTTTTCGTCAGGCTTGCTCTTGTTTGGTTGTTCTTTACTGTACGGGTTCACTGGAACTACAAACTATCAACAACTTTTTCAAGTTTTCTCTTCGGTCGATAAAGCTGTTGACGTTGAGGTCAGCAACGCTGTCATCTTAGGGGTTTTGTTCATTTTAGTTGGGATGCTTTTTAAATTGTCTGCCGCCCCGTTTCATTTTTGGGCCCCAGACGTCTACGAAGGCGCCCCCACTTCAGTGACTGCTTTTTTCGCAATCGTGCCCAAAATAGCTGTTTTGAGTCTCGTTGTCAGGTTGTTTTCTTTGGTGTTTCACACATTGTTGCTTCCTTGGCAGGAAGTCTTAATTTTGTGTTCTGTACTTTCGATGGTGATCGGGACTCTTGGTGCGCTGTCCCAAAATAAAATTAAGCGGCTCTTGGCCTATAGTGGCATTGGTCACATTGGCTACATGTTAGTGGGAATCAGTGCAGGTTCGGTTGAAGGAACGTATGCTACCTTTTTCTATGCGATTGTCTACACAGTGATGACTGCCGCAACTTTTTCAATTCTTTTGTCGATCAGGAGGCAAGGCAACCTGAGCAAACTCAAATATTTGAGCGATTTGTCAGGTTTGTTTTCTTCAAATCTACAGCTGGCTTTTTCTTTTGCTCTGGTCATGTTTTCTATGTGTGGGGTACCACCTTTGGCAGGGTTTTTCAGTAAGATGTTTGTTTTTATCGCCGCTGTCAACGTCGAGATGTATTCTCTTGCTATCGTCGGTGTCGTCACAAGTGTTGTTGCTTCATTTTATTACATACGAATTGTCAAACTCATGTTTTTCGACCCGAAGACTCAAGTGAACAATTTGAACGTTTTGTCCAAAGAAAATTCTCTGTTCTTGTCTTTTTGTTGCATTTTTTTAACCACTTTTTTCCTTTGGCCAACCCCAACAGCGCTGGCACTGCACAACAGTGTCGTTCACTTTTGTGTTTGAGGCCCAAAAGAAATCGTGGGCGAACTGCTTGTACAGGCGTGTCTTCTCCACCTGGTTAACCCGGGTAGCTCAGTGGCAGAGCAAAAGACTGAAAATCTTTGTGTCAGAAGTTCAAATCTTCTCTTGGGTGGTGTAAAATTTAACAAAAAATACTTATGGCGTTTTCAGCAGTTGAACTTACGGGTATCATTGAAGAACGATTGGCGAATTACTATTCAGACGTCAACATTGACGAAATTGGTCGCGTTTTGAGTATAGGAGATGGAATCGCTCGCATATACGGATTGGGTGGAATTCAGGCAGGCGAAATGTGCGAGTTTCCGAACTCAGGTATCAAAGGAATGGCGTTGAATCTCGAAGATGACAACGTAGGTGTTGTTATTTTTGGCAACGACAGGTTGATCCAAGAAGGTGACATCGTTGAAAGAACGAATTTTATTGTCGACGTGCCTGTCGGGAAAGAGTTGTTGGGACGTGTTGTGGACGGTTTGGGTGTTGCTATCGACGGCAAAGGACCCATTACAAGCTCTAAGCGTGCTAGGGTGGAAATCAAAGCACCTGGGATAATTCCGAGAAAGTCAGTTCACGAGCCAATGCAAACTGGTTTAAAAGTTGTAGACGCTTTGGTTCCGATTGGTCGCGGTCAACGAGAACTGATCATTGGTGACCGTCAAACAGGAAAAACTGCCGTCGCGATCGATGCGATCATCAATCAGAAGCCAATGCATGACGCAGGTGACGAGACCAACAAATTGTATTGCATTTACGTAGCTGTCGGGCAAAAACGTTCTACTGTTGCACAGGTTACAAAAATTTTAGAAGCTGCTGGCGCACTTGAGTACTCGATCATCGTTGCTTCTACTGCCTCAGACGCAGCACCGTTGCAATTTTTGGCACCTTACACAGGGACAACGATGGGTGAGCATTTCAGAGACAATGGCATGCACTCTTTAGTAATTTTTGACGATCTGAGTAAGCAGGCAGTTGCGTACCGTCAAATGTCTTTGTTGCTCAGGAGACCTCCAGGCCGAGAAGCTTACCCAGGTGACGTATTTTATCTTCATTCGCGTTTGTTGGAGCGTGCAGCAAAAATGGGCAAAGAAGCTGGGTTGGGGTCCCTTACTGCATTGCCTGTCATCGAAACTCAGGCAGGCGACGTTTCGGCTTACATTCCAACAAACGTGATTTCCATTACAGACGGACAGATATTTTTAGAAACAGAGCTTTTTTACAAGGGAGTCAGACCTGCATTGAACGTTGGTTTATCTGTAAGTCGTGTTGGCTCAGCAGCTCAAATCAAAGCGATAAAACAAGTTGCTGGTACGTTGAAATTGGAATTGGCTCAATTTGATTCTGATTTAGACGCTGCCACTCAGCATTTGCTGAACCGTGGAGGTAAACTGACTGAACTGTTGAAACAAGCACAATTTTCGCCCTTGA
>MDTF01006266.1_pt1 | contig 14153 bp, 13 predicted proteins | sample 811191 | NCBI WGS metagenome assembly MDTF01 (sample SAMN05326649, study PRJNA326480) | marine metagenome | isolation source: seawater | place: Southern Ocean | collected 2011
CACCATTGTCTAATAATTCTTGAATGTTTACGTTTGCCATTTTTTAAATGTGTTTACTTTCTGTTTTGAAATCAATATATAAGTAGTCTTTTAGGAGTCTTATATATTTAGATGCTAAACTGTTTAATATTAATTATGTATAATAATAACAGTTCTCGATATAATATAGTGCAAAATGAATTCTGCAAAGATATTAACGTTTCGAGAATTGGAATTTTTTACGTGCTTTTTTCTGACCGAATTTCTTACGTTCAACCATTCTTGGATCACGTGTTAATAAACCTTCTGGTTTTAAGATAATTCTGTGATCTGCATCAATAGAAACTAATGCTCTAGTGATTGCTAAACGAATCGCTTCTGCTTGTCCTGTAACTCCACCTCCGTATACATTAACTTTGATATCATAAGATTCTAAGTTTTCTGTTAACATTAAAGGTTGTTGTACTTTATACTGTAAAGTACCTGTAGTAAAATAACTCTTATAGTCTTTTTTGTTTACAGTAATGTTCCCCTTACCTTCTGAAAGATAAATACGAGCAACTGCCGTTTTTCTTCTACCTATTTTGTGAACTGTATCCATTATTTAAGATCGTTAAGATTAATAGCTTTAGGTGCTTGACCTGCGTGTTTGTGCTCTGTCCCTGCATAAACATACAAGTTTCTGTAAAGTGCTGCTCCTAAAATATTTTTAGGTAACATTCCTTTAACTGCTTTTTCGATTAATCTTGTAGGATTTTTTCCAAACATTTCTGTTGCAGTTAGCGATCTTTGTCCTCCTGGGTAACCTGTGTGACGAATGTAAGATTTGTCAGTCCATTTTTTACCGGTTAAAACAATTTTTTCTGCGTTAATAACAACCACGTTGTCTCCACAATCTACGTGAGGAGTAAAATTTGGTTTGTACTTACCTCTAATTAGCTTTGCTATTTTAGAAGATAGACGACCTAACGTTTGCCCGTCTGCATCAACTAAAACCCACTCCTTGTTTACGGTAGCGCTGTTTGCTGATACTGTTTTGTAACTTAATGTGTTCATAATTACACTATTAGTTTTTGTTTATTAATAATAATACATTTTCCTTAAAAAAGGAGTGCAAATATAATGCTATTTATTTGATTGACAAATAGTGTTTTAGAATATTTTAACGACTTTTTATTATCCAAAATTCCCGGTTTAAAATTAACATAACCTTAAGAAAATAGAAAGGTACTTTTGTTAGCGCTTTAAACCTTCATAAAGAACCTGTTTTCAATGATGAAATTAACTCAAAAATCAATAAAATTTTATACTTTAATACTCATACTTACTGCTTTTTGTACCCTTAATTTAACTGCACAAGATACTCCTGTCAACAAAATTATGAAGAGAATCTATACCACTAAAAAATTGGTAAAAACACCAGTTATTGATGGTGAAATTTCTGAAGATGCTTGGAATACCGTAGAGTGGTCGTCAGATTTTGTAGAGAAGACTCCGAATGAAGGTACTGAACCAACACATCAAACAAAGTTTAAAGTAATTTATGATGCAAAGTTTTTGTACGTCGCCATTGTAGCTTTTGATAAAAATCCAGAATTAATTCAACAAAGATTAACAAGAAGAGATGGTTTTGCAGGTGATAGAGTAAATGTTATGATAGATAGTTATCATGATAAAAGAACAGCGTTCATTTTTACAACAACCGCAGCTGGTGTTAAAGGTGAAGAGATTGCCACAGGAAATGGGAATAATATTGATGCAAGCTGGAATCCTATTTGGTATACAAATGCGAAAGTAAATGACAAAGGATGGACTGCGGAAATGAAAATTCCTTTTAGTCAATTGCGTTTTGGCAATGCAAAAGAACAAATTTGGGGATTTAATGTAGTTCGACAAATTTTTAGAAAAAACGAACTTTCTTTATGGCAGAGAATTCCGAATGATCAAGCTGGTTGGGTTAGTGAATCAGGGGAGTTACATGGTTTGGTTGATTTAGTTCCTCAAAAACAATTAGAAATTCAGCCTTTTACAGTTTTACAATACGACTCTTATCCTGCAGAAGCAGGAAATCCTTACAGAGATGGAAGTGATTTTAAAATAAATGGTGGTTTGGATGCTAAAATCGGAATTACAAACGATTTAACGTTAGATTTAACAATCAATCCAGATTTTGGGCAAGTAGAAGCAGACCCTGGAGCAATTGCTTTAGATGGTTTTCAAATTTTTTTTAAAGAACAAAGGCCCTTTTTCGTCGAGAATAAAAATATCTTTGATTTTGAGTTTGCAAATGGAAGGGATAACCTTTTCTATAGTAGAAGAATTGGAAGAAATCCTCATAGAAGTGCTAACTTATCAACGGGAGAATATGCCAAAGAGCCAATTAATTCAACGATTTTAGGAGCTGCAAAATTTTCAGGGAAAACACAAAATGGTTGGTCTATAGGTGTTTTAGAGAGTGTTACTTCAAATGAATATGCAGAAATTAGAGAAACAAGTGGAGGTACAAGAGAAGAAATTGTAGAACCTTTAACAAACTTCTTTGTGGCTAGAGCTCAAAAAGATTTTAATGAAAGAAGTTCTTACTTAGGTGGTATTTTTACGGCAACCAATAGAAATTTAGATGGTAATTTTTCAGAATTGCATAAAGCAGCATATACAGGAGGAATTGATTTTAGACATACTTGGAGAGATAGAGAGTATTATTTAGAAGGAAATGGAATAGTGAGTCATGTTTTAGGAAGTGCCGAAGCAATAGAAAACACACAACGTTCAATTGCTAGGTTATTTCAAAGAGTAGATGCTTCACATTTAGAAGTAGATGCAACAAGAACGTCTTTAACAGGTTCAGGAGGTAGAATAGAAGCAGGAAAACAAGGTGGTGGGAATTGGCGTTACAATGCGGGTTTTGTTTGGCGTTCTCCAGAATTAGAATTAAATGATATTGGTTTTTTACGTCAAACAGATGAAATAACTCAATCTTCAGAAATTAAATATTTATGGCAAGTTCCCACAAAAATATATAGAGGTATTGAATTACAATTAGAACAATTTTCAACGTATGATTTTCAAGGAAATCAAAATCAAATGGAAATTAAATTAGAGGGATCTGTAAATTAGATAAATAATTGGTCTACTAAATTAGGTCTTGGTCATGTTCCTACAAACTATGAAAACGCTTATTTAAGAGGGGGTCCGCGATGGCGTTTTGCAGATAAGGATTTTATATACTTCTTCTTTGGGTCTGATAAAACTAAAAAATGGAGTTTTACGGCAGGTTATATCGATCGTAAAACAGAAGAAGATGTAAATAATTTAAATAAATATGTTTTTAGAATGAATTATCAACCGTTTGACGCTTTAAGTGTGTCTTTAAATTCTGAATTCGAAAAGACTATTGATAAAACACAATATGTAACAACAACAGATTTTGGCAATCAAAAAAGATATGTTTTGGGTGAAATTAACAAGCAAAGTTTATCGACAACCTTACGTTTAAGTTATAGTGTCAATCCAAATATATCTATTCAGTTTTACGGACAACCTTATATTACTAGAGGAAGGTACTCTAATTTTAATTACGTAAATCAATCAACTGCTTCAAGTATAGATGATCGAGTTTCGATGTACGCACCAACTCAGATTTCATTAACAAATGAAGTGTATAATATTGATGAAAACTTAGATGGAAACATAGATTATACTTTTAATAAACCCGATTTTTCTTTTGTACAATTACGTACAAATTTAGTCGCAAGATGGGAATATATACCGGGATCTGAACTATTTTTTGTTTGGTCAAGAGGTGGTGTAACTTTTGATGACCCAAGAAATTCCTTAACAAGAAGTTTACGAGATCAAATTACAGACAACAAATTAGAAGACACTTTTTTAATAAAAGCAACGTATCGATTTGTAAGATAAAATTAGTTGATTAATTTAATTAATCAACTAATTTTATCGAAGAAGCAATAAATTTATTGTTCTCTATTTTACCAGCTACTTTACCTTTTCTAATTACTTCGCAAAAACCAGTTTTTTCGTCGTGAGCATCACCAAAATCATCAATTTCAAAACCTTCAACAAAATAAGCTTTGCCGTCAACTCTGACTGCTAAATCACATCCATCTTGTGTTGTTAAGTCAAATTGACATTGACCACAAGCGACTTCTGCAATAATTTCATCTTTCTTTTCAGTACAAGAAGCTAAAATTAATAAACTTAAAACGATTATTTTTTTCATGATGTTCTGTTTTTAAAATTAATATTTATGTTGTAAACAAAATTGCATTTCTTAAAACAGAGACAATCTGCTACAAATATTATGCTCTTGATGCTAATTCACTTTTAATTCTTGTCATCAGCATAAACTGTAAAGGAAGTATACCACTGCAGGAAATACCAACCACAAATGGTGCGATAAAAGTTCCAATATCCTCTTTCGTTGCCATTCCATAAATCGTTATCGATAACAATAAGGTGATGACGCAAATCAAAGCAATTGTAATGATTTTAATTACTCTTAAACTGATCTTTAATTGCCCAGTTGTCTTATTCTTAAAGTTATCTTTTTTCACTACTATTTATTGTGTAAAGCTTTATTTTCCGGCCCAAGAATCTCGTAATCCAACAGTTTTGTTAAATACTAAATGCTCAGCAGTTGCGTCATCATCAACATTAAAATAACCCAAACGTTGAAACTGAAAACGCTCGCCAATTTTTGCCGTTTGTAAACTCGGCTCAACAAAAGCATTAATTATTTCTAGAGAATTAGGATTTACAAACTCCATATAATCCTTGTCTTTGTGCGAGTCGGGCGCTTCATCTAGAAACAATCGATCATACGCTCTTACTTCTGCTTTTAAAGCATGTTTTACAGAAACCCAATGCAGCGTTCCTTTTACTTTACGCTTGCTTTCTTCTGTATCCATTCCTGATTTAGTTAACGGATCATACGTACAATGGATTACTGTAATTTCTCCGTTTTCATCTTTTTCGCAGCTAGTTGCTGTAATAAAATAGGCGTTTTTTAAACGAACCTCTTTTCCTAATTTTAAACGGAAGAATTTTTTATTAGCTTCTTCTCTAAAATCTTCTCTTTCTATATAGATCTCTCTCGAAAAAGGAACTTCTCTGCTTCCAAAACCATCTTCGTAATCATTATAGTTAGCCGTTAAAAGTTCTTCTTGTCCTTCAGGATAATTATCAATAATCACTTTTACAGGATCTAAAACAGCCATCACTCGATTTGCTGTTTTGTTTAAATCTTCACGAATTTTAAATTCCAAAAGGGCAACATCAATTACGTTTTCACGTTTAGAAACACCTACAGTTTCAATAAAACTTTTTATGGAGTTTGGTGTATAACCACGTCTTCTTAAACCAGAAATTGTAGGCATTCTTGGATCGTCCCAGCCTGCAACATTTCCATTTTCAACTAAAGTTAATAACTTCCGTTTACTCATAATTGTATAACTCAAATTCAAACGAGAAAACTCACGTTGTTTTGGCGGATTTGGATATTTAGCTTTGCCAAAATCGTATATATTATCACGAAACCAATTGTATAATTCTCTGTGAGGTTTAAACTCTAAAGAACACAAAGAATGTGATATTTGTTCAATATAATCACTCTCGCCATGCGTCCAATCGTACATTGGGTAAATGCACCAATCATCACCAGTTCTGTGATGCGTTTTAAACATAACTCTGTACATCATTGGATCTCTCAATAACATATTCGGGTTTTCCATATCGATTTTTGCACGCAAAGTATGCTCACCTTCCTTAAATTTTCCATCTTTCATTCCTTGAAACAAATCCATGTTTTCTTTCACAGAACGATTTCTAAAAGGACTGTCGGTTCCAATTGCAGTTGGTGTTCCTTTTTGTGCTCTCATTTCTTCCGAAGATTGAGAATCTACATAGGCTTTTCCTTCTTTAATTAACAAAATTGCCCAGTCGAATAACTGTTGAAAATAATCTGATGAATAACATTCATTTGCCCAAGAATAGCCTAGCCAAGAAATATCTTTCTTAATGGCATCTACATATTCTTGTTCTTCTTTTGCTGGATTTGTATCATCAAAACGCAAATTAACAGGCGCATTATAAGTCTCACCCAAACCGAAACTAATTCCGATTGCTTTGGTATGACCAATGTGCAAATAGCCATTTGGTTCTGGCGGAAAACGAAAGCGTAAATTTTCTTTCGGCATTCCGTTTGCTAAATCTTCTTCTATGATATGCTCTAAAAAATTGAGCGATTTATTCTCTTCAGACATGTTCTTTATATACAAAATTATGTGACAAAATTACACAAAATACTTCGTTGTTATTGAGAGTTTTGTAACAAAATTGTAAATTGAACATCTAATAAATAAACACCATATATTATGAGCGATCAAATTAGAAATTACACCTGCCCAAAATGCGATAACAAAAGGTATAAAGTTGGCGAATTACGAGCAACTGGAGGTACATTTTCAAAAATTTTCGATATCCAAAATCAGAAATATACAAGCGTCACTTGCGAAAGATGCACATACACCGAATTTTATAAAACCAAAACAAGCGCAATTAGTAACGTTTTTGATTTTTTTACGAGTTAATTTTTGGACATTATTTTGTTCTAAAAGCATTCAGAACTCAAGGCAGGTTTTTCACTCTATCTTTTTTAATTTGTTCTCAATACAATTCCACCCAAAAGCAAGATCACTCGAACTGACATTAAAAAAGCATGCCATTTCAATTCTTAACGTTAACATTTTTGCCCGTTAAAGTTTTCTAAAAAGCTATTTTAGTATTTATTTTTTGTCGTAATTTTGCAGTATGAATAAAGACGCAGAAAAAAAACCAGATTTGGTTGTTTTTAATGAAGAAACACAAAAGTATGATGCTGCTTTAAAACCTTATGGAACTTCAGCAAGTTCACCAGTAATCAAACCAACAAACACAGCGACTTGGACAGCAGATGGTGTAAGAAGAGTAAATAAAATACTCAAAGGAAAGTTTGATGAAGTTAAAAAAGAGTATGAATTATTGATGGAGAAATTTCAATATAATGACTTGCTTTACAATGCTAAATTTGGATTTGAACCCATTATTGGCGAAACATATCATTTGTATAAAAATAAAAAAGAAGAATTATTTTTATCAATTATTGAGCCCAATCAGTGGAATTTAGAGCACCAAGGGTCTTTTAGATTAAACTCTGACAAAATGTGGGAAAAAGTTGAGTTGATTTCAAATAATGAAGAATAAATGGGAATTATACAAGTAAACAATATTAAACTCTATGCATTTCATGGATGTTTAGATGAAGAAGCAAAGATTGGATCAGATTACAGAGTAGATATAGAGGTGAAAGCGGATTTAAAAAAATCTGCAAAAACAGATGAACTCATAGATACGGTAGATTATGTTCATTTAAATCATATTGTAAAAGAAGAGATGGCAATTCGTTCTAAATTATTAGAAGAAGTTGCACAACGTATTTTAGATCGTTTTTTTAAAGAACTTAGAATGATCAGAAAAGCAAAAGTTTCTGTGGCTAAAATAAATCCGCCAATAGGTGGAAATGTGCAAGAAGTTGTAATTATCCTCACAAAAAAGCGATAAGTTTAAAAAACACTTGTAATACTTGTAAATTTGCGTAAATTTGCAATCCTTAAAATAGATTTTCAATATATTGATGATTCATTTTAAAAATTAAAAAGGTGTCTTGGCCGAGTGGCTAGGCAATGGTTTGCAAAACCATGTACAGCGGTTCGAATCCGCTAGACACCTCCAAAAACGCTTCAAGAAATTGAAGCGTTTTTTTTTATGGAAAAATTAATAACAGTAACTGATAGTTCTAGTAATGAAATTCATCAACAAATAGAAGTAAAAGAATAAGAGGTAAACTTCGTAATCTTTAGATTTCCTTAACAAAAAAAGCAACTTTTTTACTTAATCTTTGTAAACCTCAAAATCAATTTAATTTTGAGTAGAGTATACATCATTAAATGATTATTTTTATAAATTATTTTTAATGAGTTTAATTTTTTAAGATGAAGATATATCCTATAGAAACCGGCAATTTTAAATTAGATGGAGGCGCAATGTTTGGTGTTGTACCAAAAACAATTTGGCAAAAAACAAATCCTGCAGATTCCAATAATTTAATAGATATGAGTATGCGCTGTTTGCTAGTTGAAGACGGGAATCGTTTAATTCTAGTAGATACAGGTTTAGGAGCTAAACAATCAGAAAAGTTTTATAGCTATTATTTTTTATTTGGAGATTTCACATTAGATACTTCATTAGCAAAACACGGTTTCCATAGAGACGATATTACAGATGTTTTTTTAACACACTTACATTTTGATCATTGTGGAGGTGTTATTAAAAGAGATAAAAATCAGCTATTAATTCCTGCTTTTAAAAACGCAAAAGTTTGGTCTAATGACAGTCATTGGAAATGGGCAACAGAACCAAATCCTAGAGAAAAAGCTTCGTTTTTAAAAGAGAATATCAACCCAATAAAAGAAAGCGGACAACTGAATTTTATTCAGAAAAATGCTAAAGACCAGGTTGGTTTTGATGTTTTGTTTATGGATGGTCATACAGAAAAACAAATGCTTCCGAAAATAGAATATCAAGATAAAACATTAGTTTTTATGGCAGATTTGTTGCCAACAGTTGGGCATATTCCTTTGCCTTACGTAATGGGTTATGATACAAGACCTTTGTTGACAATCAATGAGAAGGCTGCTTTCTTAAACGAAGCTGCAGATAATAATTATTACCTTTTTTTAGAGCATGATGCTCATAATGAGATCTGTACCGTTAAGCATACAGAAAAAGGTGTGCGATTAAAAGAAACACATAAATTCACAAATATATTTAATTAAAATAATGAAAATAACAAAACTATTTCTGTACACTACTATTACTATTTTAGCTTTTACAGGTTGTAAATCTATTGCGAATATTGCAGTTCCTAAAGGAACAGTAGTCGCTATTTCTGCAACAGCAAAAAAAATGTCTTTAACTGATGATGAAAGTCAAAATTGGCAGCATTTAGATTTAATAAAGGATTCAATTCCAGGGATGAGCTTAGAGAAAGCCTATGCCTTTTTATCAGGAAAAAAAGGAAAGGTAGTTGTTGTTGGTGTAATCGATTCTGGAACAGATTTAACTCATGAAGATTTAATTGGAAATGCATGGATAAATCCCGGTGAGATTGCGAATAACAATAAAGACGATGATGAAAATGGTTTTATTGATGATATCAATGGATGGAACTTTTTGGGATCAATCTATAAAGAAAATTCTGAGTTGAATCGTATTATTGCAAATCCTTCTATTGCCGACTCTGAAACAGCCGAAAGAGCAAAAATCGCTTATGATAAAACAGTTAAGGATGCAGAAATAAACAAGCAGCGATATGGTGAGATGTTAGCTGGTGTTTCGAATGCTGATAAGTCTATAAAAAAGCATTTAAACAAAACTGAATATACAAAAGAAGATGTTTTAGCGATTAAAACAACAGAACTTGACCTTGTGCAAAGTGTAAATGTTGCCAGTCAAATGTATGATTTTGGATTAAGTTCTATGCAACAAGCAATTGATGAATTGACAAATTTAGTTGTAAATGCCGAAAATTTATTAACTGGGAATGCACTTAAAAATAATTATAGAACTGTTTTAGGAGATGATGAAAACACCATGGAAACTATTATCTACGGTGATCACAAAGTAGGTAATTCTATAAAAACAGAATTACATGGTTCTCATGTTTCTGGAATTATTGGAGCAGTAAGAAATAATGAAGTAGGAATGAATGGCGTTGCAAATAATGTAAAAATTATGGCAGTAAGAGCGGTTCCTGATGGTGATGAGTATGATAAAGATGTCGCTTTAGCAATTCGTTATGCAGTTGATAATGGCGCAAAAATTTTAAATACTAGTTTTGGTAAAGGGTATTCGCCAAAAAAAGAATGGGTTTGGGCTGCGATTAAATATGCAGCTTCTAAAGATGTGTTAATTGTAAATGCGGCAGGAAATGATGGTGAAAATATTGATAAAGAATTCACCTATCCAAATGATTCTAAAGATTTTAAAATTGAAATTTCAGATAATGTAATTACAATTGGAGCAATGAGTGCAAATTATAACGAAAATTTACCAGCAAACTTTTCTAATTACGGAAAAATAAATGTGGATGTCTTTGCACCAGGAGTTCAAATTTATTCAACAACTCCAGAAAATGAATATAAAAAATTGAGTGGAACTTCAATGGCGGCACCTTCAACAGCTGGAGTTGCAGCGTTAGTTCGTTCTTATTATCCAAAGTTAACAGCAAGTCAGGTAAAACATATTTTAATGAATTCTGGAACGTTAATTATGATGGAAGTTATCAAACCAGGTTCGCAAAGCAGAGAAAACCCAGATGGAGAAAAAGTACCATTTACAGAGTTGTCAGTTTCTGGAAGAGTCGTGAATGCTTACAATGCTTTGTTAATGGCAGATAAAATGGTGAATAGAAAAAAATAAGCTCAAAATTTATTACATTTAACTTTAAGAACGAATATTATAAAGATGAAAAAAACATTATCACTATTGCTATTACTTATACTAATAACTTCTTGTGTACAAACAAAAGAAGTTTCACAAACAGATAAAAATGCATCTACAAATAAAGAGAATCATACCTATTGGCAACAACATGTAGCTTATACAATGGATATTGATGTAGCTGCAAACAATTTCCAATACAAAGGAGTGCAAAAATTAGTGTACACAAATAACTCTCCAGATGAATTAAATAAAGTGTTTTATCATTTGTATTTTAATGCATTTCAACCTGGTTCGCAAATGGACGTTCGTTCTTTAAATATTAAAGATCCAGATAGAAGAGTAAGAGATAGAATTAGCAAACTAAAGCCAAATGAAATTGGGTACATAAAAGTAAGTGATTTACAGCAAAACGGAGCAGCAGTTAATTTTGAAACTGTAGGGACTATTTTAGAGGTTACTTTAAATGCCCCAATTAAATCCGGAGAAAGTGTAACTTTCGATATGAATTTTGATGCTCAAGTTCCTGTTCAGATTCGTAGATCAGGGAGAAATAGTAAGGAAAACGTTGCTCTTTCTATGGCGCAATGGTATCCAAAAATGGCAGAATACGATTTTGAAGGATGGCATACACCACCTTATATTGCTAGAGAATTTCAGGGAGTTTGGGGAGATTTTGATGTAACGCTTCACATTGATAAAACTTTCGTTGTTGGTGGTACAGGGTATGTGCAGAATCCACAAGAAGTCGGTCATGGTTATGAAGATAAAAGTAAAAAATTGAATTTGCCAAAGGGCGATAAATTAACATGGCATTTTAAAGCACCAAGAGTTCACGATTTTATGTGGGCTGCAGATCCAGAATATATTCACGATGTTTTAAAAATGGAAAATGGAATTGATTTACATTTTTATTACAAGAGAACTTTAGAAGAAAAGTATTTAAAAAATTGGAAAGATCTTCAACCAAAAACAGCTGAATTGATGACTTATTTTAGCGATAACGTTGGTGATTATCCATATAAACAATACTCTGTAATTCAAGGTGGGGATGGTGGAATGGAGTATGCAATGTCTACTTTAATTACCGGAGAACGAAAATTTGGAAGTTTATTTGGGGTAACAGCACATGAAATGGCACATACTTGGTTTCAGTTTCTATTAGCGACCAATGAAAGTTTACACCCATGGATGGATGAAGGTTTTACAAGCTATATTTCTGGAAAAGCATCTTATAAAATATTAGAAAGAGGAGAAAAGAATCCAAACGCAGGACCTTACAATAGTTATAATTTTATGGTAAAATCTGGTGCAGAAGAAGTGCTTACTACGCATGCAGATAGATATAACACAAATAGAGGTTATAGCTTTGCTAGTTACGGTAAAGGTAGTATGTTCTTGTCACAATTAGAGTATATTATTGGTGCAGAAAACACAGCAAAAGGAATCAAAAGATACTTTACTGATTTTAGTTTCAAACATCCTACACCGAATGATGTAAAACGTTCTATGGAAAAAGTTTCTGGTATTCATTTAGGTTGGTATTTAAACGAATGGACTCAAACTTTACATACCATAGATTATGGTGTCAAATCTGTTGAAGGGAATAAGATTACTTTAGAAAGAATAGGTCAGATGCCAATGCCTATTGATCTAGAAGTTACATATATAGATGGTACAAAACAAAGTTATAATATTCCATTAAGAATGATGAGAGGTAATAAACCAACGTCAGCAACTGTTATTGAAGATTGGGGTTGGGGTTATCCTACCTATTCTTTTATTGCTGCTAAAACGGTGCAGTCTGTAGAGATTGATAAAAGTAAGTTAATGGCAGATATTAATGATGAAAATAATGTTTTTGAGGTGAAATAAGAATAGTAAAAAACTTAATTTAAAACCTTCTGAATTATTTAAAATTGGAAGGTTTTTTAATAAATAAATTCATCAATTTTTTCATTAGGAATAAATCCTTTTAGCATTAAAAAGACACCACAAACAATTAGAATAATTCCCATAATTTTTTTTACGCTATAAATTACAGAAGGAGTCATTTTGTTTTTTAGTTTTTTAGCTAAAAATATTTTACCTAAATCTGTAATAAAATAGCCGATAAGTATCGTTCCAAAATACGAGAAAATTGCAGTTTGATTCATTTTTAAAGCTGGTCCAATAACTAAAACTGTGCCTAACCAAAAAGCTAAAACTCCAATATTTATAAAGTTTAAAAAATAACCCTTAATAAAAAGTTTTAAATAATTATTCTTTATTGGAATGTTACTGATTTTAGTATTTTCTATTACTTCTTTTTTGTTTTCTTTATCGAAATAAGTTATTAATCCGTAGATTATTAAAACGAACCCACCAATAAAAAACAACCTAGGATCATCTTTAATTTTTTCTAGTAAAGGCCTACTCCCGTAATATGCAATTAGAATAAAAGTTAGGTCGCCAATAATGACCCCTAAATCAAAAGCAATTGCTGCTCTTGCGCCTTTTAAAATACTGGTTTGTATCAGCATAAAAAAAACAGGTCCAATCATAAAGGCCATGAAAAAACCTATTAATAAAGCATTTTTAAAATCGTAAATATCCATACTTTACAAAAATACAGATTTTAAACGTCATCAAAATCAATGGTTATTTTTGGTGTTGTTGGATGTGCTTGACAGGTTAAAATAAACCCATCTTCAATTTCTCCATCAGTTAAAATAGAATTTTTAACCATTACAGCTTTTCCTTCTGTCACTTTTCCTAAACAAGAACTACAAACTCCACCTTGACAAGAATAAGGTGCATCTATATTGTTACGTAAACTTGCTGCCAAAATATTATCAGTTTGTGGCATAGAAAATGTAGTTACTTCATCATCTAAAAGAATGATAACTTCTGTAGCACCTTCTTTTACTTTTGAAGCTGCTCCTTCATCAACGGAAGCAGTAAATAACTCGAAATAAATATTCTCTTTTGCAATTTTATTATTCTCTAAAGTTTTAGAAACTTCATGTATCATTTGTTCTGGGCCGCATAAATATGCAGCATCAAAAGAAGTTTCTTTATACATGTTTTTTACAAAGTAGTTGGTTACGTTACCATCTATTCTTCCACGTAAATTATTTTTTACATTTTCTCTACTGAATATATAGTGTAATTTTAATCTATCTATATATGTTTCTTTTAGTTGATTTAATTCTTCGTAAAAGATAGTGTCTTTTGCAGATTTGTTTCCGTAAATTAAAGTAAAAGTCGCAGTAGGTTCTTTTACTAAAACCGATTTTAACATCGACAAGATTGGTGTAATTCCAGATCCAGCTGCAAAACCAATATAGTTTTTATTTACTTCAGAATTTAATAAAAAACGACCTTCAGGAACTGTAATTTCTATAGCATCGCCTACTTTAAGGTCAGAGGTTGCATACGTAGAAAAAACACCTTTTTCTACTTTTTTAATAGCCACTCTAATTTCGCCACTTGCTGGAGTAGAGCAAATAGAGTAAGCTCTTCTAATTGTTTCTCCATTAATTTCTTTTTGAAGCGTTACGTATTGCCCTGCTGTAAAATTAAAATCAGCTTTTAAATTTTCAGGTATGCTAAATACTACAGAAACCGCAGATGCG
>MDTF01011111.1_pt1 | contig 14147 bp, 16 predicted proteins | sample 811191 | NCBI WGS metagenome assembly MDTF01 (sample SAMN05326649, study PRJNA326480) | marine metagenome | isolation source: seawater | place: Southern Ocean | collected 2011
CTTTCTCAAAAAGTTAATTGCACAGTTATTAATGCTGGTGACGGATGGAGAGAACACCCTACTCAAGCATTGTTGGACGCTCTTACAATAATTAACAGAAAAGGTAAAATTGAAGGCCTAAAGATTGCAATTTGTGGTGATATCCTTCATTCACGAGTTGCAAGGTCTAATATCTACTTAATGAACATGTTAGGAGCTGAAGTAAATGTCGTTGCACCAAAAACATTGATGCCAAAATCAATTGAAAGACTTGGAGTTAAAAGTTTTACAGACATGAAAAAAGGATTAGATGGATGCGATATTGTAATGATGTTAAGGCTCCAAAATGAACGCATGCAAGGATCCTTCCTGCCTTCAAAAAGAGAATATTACGAATTTTATGGCTTAACACCAGAAAAATTAAAATTTGCAAATAAAGATGCTTTAATAATGCACCCGGGTCCCATGAACAGAGGAGTTGAAATAGATACGAAACTTGCAGATGATATAAATGTAAGTCTTGTTAAAGAACAGGTAGAATTAGGAGTTGCAGTAAGAATGGCCTGTTTGAAAATGTATTGTAAAAAATAAATGACTGAAAAAATTTTAACAAACGCGAGAATTATAGATCCATCTCAAGGGATGGATGAAAAAGGTTCTGTTGTTATTGACGAAAATGGTAAAGTTAAAGCAATTGGTAACAACGTAAAAAAAACTGATACTTTATCTTCAGTAGAAATAATTGATCTTAAAAATAATATATTAATACCTGGTATTGTTGACATGAAAGCGTTTGTTGGTGAACCTGGATATGAATATAAAGAAAATTTTAGAACACTAAGTCACGCAGCTTTAGCTGGTGGTGTTACTTCTGTGGTTACAATGCCTAACACTAAGCCTCTTATTGACAACGTTTCAATGGTTGACTTTATAATCAGAAGAGGAAGAGACAAAGCGTCAATTAATTTATTCCCGTCAGCAACCCTAACAAGAGAAATAGAAGGAAAACAAATGACAGAATTTGGTTTGCTCTCTGCTAAAGGAATAGTTGGATTTACAGATGTTGTTAAAGCAGTTCAAAGCACTGAGACGATGGCTAGGATAATGGACTATGCCTCAGATATAGGAGTGCTAATTATGCAGCACGCAGAAGACTATGAGCTGTCAAAAAACAGCTGTATAAATGAAGGCGAGGTTTCAACGCGACTTGGTTTACAGGGAACGTCTTATATAGCTGAAAAAATAATTATAGAAAGAGATCTTTGTTTATTGAGTGAATTTCCATGTAGATATCACATAAATCAAATCTCATCTAAAGAGTCTTTAGAGGTAATTAAAAGAAATAAAGAAAATGGATTAAATTTTACTGTTGGAGTTTCCATTAACAATCTTTCTTTAAACGAAAATGATATTGGAGATTTTAAAACTTTTTTAAAGGTCTCTCCTCCTTTAAGGCTTGAAGATGATAGGCTCGCCTTAGTAGAAGGAATAAAATCCGGATTAATTGATGTTATAGTTTCAGACCACACACCAGAAGATGAAGAAGGAAAGAGACTTCCATTTGCTCAAGCGGCTACTGGAGCCATTGGAATAGAAACATTGTTACCACTTGCCCTTGAAATGCATCATAATGCGTCACTTCCGTTAAAAAAAATAATAGAAACATTAACAATAAATCCAGCTAAAATTCTAAAAATTAACAAAGGTACTTTAAAAAAAGGATCTGATGCAGATATCTGCGTTTTTGATCTTGATGCACCTTGGGTTATAAAGGCAGACTTGCTTAAATCTAAGTCTAAGAATACTGCTGTAGAAGAAAGAAAAGTTCAAGGGAAAGTACTTATGACTTTTTTAAATGGAGAGCTGGCTTTTAAATCCTAGTGATTATAGAATTAATATACATATCAATCTATTCGTACATATTGGGTTCGATACCTTTTGGTTTGGTGCTAACAAAAATTTTTCTCAAAAAAGATATTAGAGGGATTGGTTCTGGCAATATTGGAGCAACTAATGTTTTGAGAGCGGGTAAAAAAACTTTAGGGGCGGCGACACTTCTGCTAGATGGGTTGAAAGCATATACTTCTGTTTTAATAACACTAAGCTTTTCTCCAGATTACATTTATCTTTCAGCATTATTGTGTTTTCTTGGACATGTTTTTCCGATTTGGTTAAAATTTAATGGTGGAAAAGGAATTGCAGTTTACTTAGGTGTTCTTTTTGCCTTTTCAATCTATCTTAGTTTTATTTTTGTTATTAGCTGGGTAATAATTTTATACATATCAAAATATTCTTCTTTATCTTCACTACTCTCATCGTTAATAATTTTATTATATTCAATTACTTTAAACGACTTTAATATAAGTCTATTTTTTTTTATAATTTTTATTATTGTTATTTACACTCATAGAGAAAATATATTACGTATTAAAAATAAAACAGAAAATAAAATCAATTTCTAATAAGCTTTTTCAATAAATATCAGTTATGTTTGACAAATCTATTAAGATTTGAAAGTAAATGTCTAGATGAATCTAGTTATCGTAGAAAGTCCTGCAAAAGCAAAAACAATAAATAAATATCTTGGAAAAGATTATTTAGTTCTAGCTAGCTATGGACATATAAGAGATCTCCCTTCAAAGAATGGTTCAGTTGATCCTGATAATAATTTTAAAATGTTGTGGGCAGTAGACTCTTTCTCTAGAAAACATCTAAAGGAAATTACTGATGCAGCTAAGGACTCTGATAAAATTATATTAGCGACTGACCCTGACCGTGAAGGTGAAGCAATTGCTTGGCATCTTAAAGAATATTTAATTGAAAAAAAAATACTTAAAGACCAAATTTTAGAGCGAGTTGTTTTTAATGAGATTACCAAAAATACAATTCTAAAAGCAATCGCCAACCCTAGACAAATAGAGGTTCCGTTAGTTGAAGCTTATCTTGCTCGGAGAGCTTTGGATTACCTTGTAGGTTTTAATATTTCTCCTATTTTATGGACTAAACTTCCAGGGTCTAAATCTGCAGGAAGAGTTCAATCTGTTGCTTTAAAATTAATTACTGAAAGAGAACATCAAATTGAATTATTTAAACCTGAAGAATACTGGACATTAACTTCAAATTTTAAAAATAAAGATAATCAAGCTATTTTATCTAAATTAACTATCTTTAGAGCAGAAAGTGTTAAAAAATTTACATTTAGAAATAAGACAGAGATTGATGAAGCGGTAAATATAGTAAAGAAATCAAAGTTCAGAATTAAAGATGTTAATTCTAAAGTACAAAAAAGAAACCCGCTAGCACCATTTACTACATCTACACTTCAGCAAACTGCTTCGAGTAAGTTTGGATTTGGTGCTTCTAAAACTATGCAAATCGCTCAGAGACTTTATCAGGGTATAGAAATAGAAGGAGAAACTACTGGGTTAATCACTTACATGAGAACTGACGGGACTCAAATTTCTAAAGAAGCGATTACTGAATTTCGTGATTTAATTGCAAAAGATTTTGGTAAAGAGTACGTACCAGAGAGTCCCAACACATATGAGGGTAAAAAAGTGAAAAATGCCCAAGAAGCACACGAAGCTATTAGGCCTACTGAAATAAAAAGAAAACCAAGTGAAGTAGAAAAATATATTAACTCTGATCAACTTAAACTTTATGAATTAATCTGGACTAGAGCTTTATCTTCACAAATGATGCCAGCAGAATTCAATAGAAATAGCATTATTATTTCAAATAAAGGTGAAGATATTAATTTTAGAGCAAATGGTTCGATTGTTAAGTTTGATGGATTCTTGAAGGTTTATGAAATTCAAGAAAATGATGGTGAAACAAAAAATATTTTACCTCACTGTATTATTGGTGATGTTGTTAATATTTTAAAACTAAATGAAGAACAACACTATACTGAACCACCACCTAGGTATTCAGAGGCCAGTTTAGTTAAAAAAATGGAGGAACTAGGTATTGGGAGACCGTCTACTTATGCTAGCATTATTTCAGTGTTATCGACTAGAAGCTATGTAGAGATGGTTGATAAAAGATTTCATCCAACAGATAGAGGTAAATTAATATCTGCGTTTTTAGAAAAACTATTTACTAAATATGTGGATTATAATTTTACAGCAGAACTTGAAAATCAGTTAGATGAAATTACAAGCGGTAAAATTAAATGGGTCAAAGTCTTAGATGATTTTTGGAAAGATTTTTTTATAAATGTGAATTCTGTTAAGGAGAAAAAAACACGTGAAGTCTTAGATTTGCTAAATGATAGTCTTGGAAATTTAATTTTTGAAAGAAATGAAAAAGACTTTATAGATCGAAAATGTAAACTTTGTAATAATGGTGAGTTAAGTTTAAAAAATAGCTTTAAAGGAGGTGCTTTTATTGGATGTTCAAACTATCCAGAATGTAAATTTACTAGGCCTTTTTCAAAAGCAAAAGCTGCTGTGCAATATAACTTAGTAGATCCAAAATTAATTGGACAAAATGATTTCGGAAAAGATATCTATTTGAAAAATGGAAGATTTGGACCTTATTTACAATATGAAAAAGAATTAGAACCTGTCACAGATATTTCAAAAAAAAAGAAAAAAGAAAGAAAAGAGGAGAATAATATGAAAAATGTCTCCATACCAAAAGGTATAAATGTAGAAAACGTTGAATTGAAACAAGCAAAATTTCTATGTTCATTGCCTATAATTTTAGGGCAGAACCCCAAAACTGGACAAGATATAATTCTTAATTCAGGTAGATTTGGTCCATATTTAAGATGTGAAAATAAATCTGCGAGGCTTAATAATGTTGAAGAAATATTTTCAATAGAAATTAACAGAGCAATAATCTTAATATCAAATGCAAAACCAGAAAGAGTGTCCTCTAAAATAATAAAAGACCTAGGTGAACACCCAGAAGACAAAAAACCAGTGAGGGTTATGAAGGGTCAATTTGGGCCTTATATAAAATATAAATCATTAAACGCAACTATACCCAAAGAAAAGAAACCAAGTGAAATAACTATAGCAGAGGCAATAATATTATTAGAAAAAAAGAAAGAATATGATAGGTATAAGAAAATTAACAAAAGGAATAAAAAATGAAAAAAACAATATTGATAGTAATTTCTATATTTTTTATCACAAGTATACTACAGGCAAGCACTAGCTGTAAAAAAAAATATGGCGGTATATTACTGATAAAATCATACAATAAATGTGTAGCAACTGAAGGAACTTCAGGTGCAACAAACACTACTAAAGAAAAGAAAATTAGTACAACAAGATCTACAATGGAGAAAGTTTTTGGAAAAATAAATACAGATTCAACTTTATTGGGAACAGGTAAATACAGCAAATAAATCTATGTCAATTAATGATAATTTATCAGCCTGGGATATTGATATATCTAACGCTCCTAAAGTTGTTGGTTCATACGTAGCATACAAAAAAATAGAGAAATTAGTTTTTATATCAGGTCAACTACCGTTTAAGAAAGATGGTTCTCTTATAAAAGGTAAAGTTGGCCTTGATATTAACTTAAAAGATTCTCAAGATGCATCTTACTATTGTTGCGTAAATATTTTAGCACAACTTAATGAAGCGTGTAACGGTAATTTAGATTTAGTTAAAAATTGTATAAAAATTACAGGTTTTGTAAATTCAATTGACACATTTAAAGATCAGCCTAAAGTAATTAATCCCGCCTCAGAGTTGTTAGTTAAAGTTTTTGGTGACAATGGCGCGCATGCACGGGCAGCAGTAAGTGTAAATTCCCTACCGCTAGGTGTAGCGGTGGAAATCGAAGCAATTTTTGAACTAAATTAGTAAGCTGGCCTTCCAATAGAAAAATATTTAATATTTTTTTTCTTCATCTCTTCGTGATTGTAAAGATTTCTTAAATCATACAATTTAAACACTTTATTTTTAACCAGTTTCTTGAAATCAAGAGATTTGAACTCATCCCATTCTGTGTGTAAAATAACAAGATCTGCATCTTTGCAGGCTGAATTAATTTGTTTAGAAAACTTACAGTTCTTTAGTTTAAGAAATTCTTTTTTTTCTCCTGTTGGATCGTAGTAATTGATTGAAGCTCCTTTTTTTTCTAAATAAGGAATCATTGTAAGACTAACCGAATCTCTCATGTCATCCGTATTTGGTTTAAATGTAACGCCAAGAAAAGTTATTTTTTTATTTTTAATATTTGTTCCAATAATATTATGAACTCTTTTGAGTAATAATTTTTTTCTATTTTCGTTAGATTTAATTACTGATTTAACTAAAGAAAGATCTATTTTAACTTTATCACCTATTGAAACCAAACCTTTGGTATCCTTAGGAAAACACGATCCACCATATGCTGGACCTGCTCTTAAAAAACGACTACCAATTCTCATGTCACTTCCCATGCCTAGAGAAATGTCCTCAACGTTAATTCCTATTTTTTCACAAAGATTAGCTATTTCATTAATAAAAGTTATTTTAGTTGCGAGGAATGCATTAGATGCATATTTGATCAGTTCAGCACCATTTCTATTGGTAGTAAAATATTTTGCTCCTTTATTGATTAAAGGTAAGTATAATTTTTTCATCATCTTGAAAGAGCTTTTATCGTTTGAGCCAATGACTATTCTGTCGGGGTATCTAAAGTCTCTTACAGCTTCACCTTCTCGCAAAAATTCAGGATTAGAAATAATAGAAAATTTTTTTTTACTTTTTAAGGTTTTTTCTATTTGATCGCCTGTTCCAACTGGAACAGTAGATTTAGTTACAATAATCTTTTTTTTTTAGAATATTTTAATATTGCTTTCGCAACTTTAAGCACATGTATTAAATTTACTGAAGAGGAATTTTTTTTACTCGGTGTTCCAACACATATAAAAATAATATCAGATTTATTTATAGCTTTTGAAATGTCAGAAGTAAAAAAAAGTCTTTTTGATTTAATATTTTTTTTTATTAATTCATTTAAACCTGGTTCATAAATTGTAGATTTTCCTGAGTTTAATTTTTTAATTATATTTTCATTGTTATCAACACAGTAGACAGTGTGACCTATATCTGCAAAGCAAGTACCACTTACAAGACCTACATATCCTGTTCCGATCATACATAAATTCATTATTTTTTTTCCTTTGATATTAAAATACTAGAATTAATATAACCATTTAATGTACCGCAATCTAAATATTTTCCTTTAAATATATTGCCATAAAATTTTTCACCCTTTAAAATTAATTCTTTAATAGCATCAGTGATATGAATTTCACCACCTTGACCTGGTTTTAAATTTTTTAATTTAAACATAATTGTTTTTGGCAAAACATATCGACCAATAATTGCATAATTGGACGGCGTGTTTTTTTGGCTAGGTTTTTCAACAACGTCTGTAATGGTAAAATGATTTTTTTTTTTATTTTTTAAAGAGAGAATGCCGTATCTAGAAACCTCTTCTTTGCTAACAGTTTTAGTGGCAATAATTGAACCATTAGTTTTCTTGTGCAGTGCAATCATTTCTTTGGAACAGTTTTTTCGAATAATTAAATCGTCAGGAAAAAGCATTAAGAAATGTGAGCCCCTAATATACTTTTTACATTTTAGAATTGCATCGCCAGTACCTTTGGGTTTATTTTGATAAACAAACTTAATCATTTTTTGATACTTCTTTAGTTTTTTAAAAACATCACTTAGTCTTTTATCTTTTTTTTTAGCTAATATAGATTTATAAAAATTGTCATTAAAAAAATATTTTTTTATATTTTCCTTTTTTTTTGATATGATGAATATAAATTCTTTAATACCTGCGTCTATGCATTCATCAAGTATGTGCTCTAAATTAGATTTTCCATTTATTGGTAGAAGTTCTTTTGGTGTAATACTGGACAAGGGTAGCAGCCTTGTTCCAAGACCAGCTAATGGTATTATTGCTTGCTTTAACATATAATTCTTTTACTTTTAAATCATAATTATTACAAATGAAAATATTTAAAAATAAAAAAAATTTACTTAAAGAAATTTCAAATAAAAAAAATATAGCTTTTGTGCCTACCATGGGGTCAATTCACAATGGTCATTTAAGTTTAATTAAAAAAGCTAAAAAAAAATCAAAAAACGTCCTAGTATCTATATATGTAAATCCAAAACAATTTAGTTCAAATTCTGATTTTAGAAAATACCCGCGAGATATAAATAAAGATATTATTCTTCTAAGAAAGATAAATGTTAAATACCTTTATTTACCAACTAATAATGATATTTACTCGTTTAAATCTACATTGCCGTTATATTTGGATAAATTCTCTAAAAAACTTTGCGGCAAGTTCAGGGGTAGACATTTTAAAGGAGTAATTAACGTTGTAAATAGATTTATAGAAATAATTCAGCCACATTTAATTTTTTTAGGTTTTAAAGATTTTCAACAACTAACTCTCATTAAGCTTCACATAAATAAAAATAAAATAAAAACCCAAGTTGTGGTGTGCCCTACAATAAGAGAAAAAAATGGAATTGCTTTATCTTCAAGAAACGCTAAATTAAAAAAAAATCAAATTGAGACTGCAGGAAGAATTTATAAATATTTAAATACTATAAAAAAGAAAAAAATTTTTTTTATTAATTCTAAAAGAAAAAAATTAATTATCATTAATAAAATAACTTTACTTGGAGCAAAAAAAATAGATTATTTAGAATGTTTAAACATAAAAACACTTAAATCTATAAAAAAAACTAATGAACATTACAATATCTTTATTGCATACTACTTGGGTAATGTAAGATTGATTGACAATCTATAAAAATACTAGAGAGCCAATCCCTAAGAAAGATAAAAAACCAATCACATCAGTTACTGTTGTTACAAATACACTTGAGGCTAAGGCCGGATCTATATTCATTTTCTTTAAAGTTACAGGAATTAATATTCCAAACAAACCTGCAACAATCATGTTTAAAACCATAGAAGCAGCTATTATGATAGAGAGATCGAGTTGTTTGAACCAAAGCTGTACTACAGCTCCAGTAATTATTGCAAAAATAATTCCATTTAACACACCAATAAAAAACTCTTTAAGTACTATCTTATTTATATTACTGCTGGATAGTTCTTTAGTAGCAATAGCTCTAATTGTAACTGCTAAAGTCTGCATGCCCGCATTACCGCCCATAGAAGCGACGATTGGCATTAAAAAAGCTAAGGCAACCACTTTTTCAATTTCTGCTCCAAAAATACTTATAACCCAGGAAGCAAGTAAAGCTGTTGCCAGGTTAATGAGCAACCAGTTAAATCTTCTTTTAGTTTTAACAAGTACACTATCAGTAATTTCTTCATTGCCGACACCAGCTAATCTCAAAACATCTTCTTCTGCTTCTTCCTGAACTACTGTAACAATGTCATCTGCAGTAATCATGCCTACTAGTTTATTGTTTTTATTTACAACACCTGCTGATACTAGATTGTAACTCTCAAATGCTTGTCCTACTTCTTCTTTATCCATATTGACAGAAATAAGAACTGGCATGTCTCGCATTATGGTATTCATTTTTGATTCTCTAGCGGTTCTCAACACTCTTGAAGAAGGAACAATACCAATAGGCTTAAATTCATTGTCAACTATAAATATTTCTAAAAATTCTTGTGGTAAATCTTTGCTTTCTCTTAGATAATCAATAGTTTGTCCAACAGTCCAGTCGCTTGGTATAGCTGTGAACTCGCGCTGCATAATACGTGCGGCTGAGTCTTCAGGATAACTTAGACCTTCCTCTAAAAGAAACCTATCCTTAGGAGGTAGCTTATCTAAAATTAAATTTTTTTTATCTAGTTCTAAATTTTCTAAAATCGCTACAGCGTCATCTGATTCTAGTCTTTTAATAATGTTAGATATAGAATCTATTGAAAGTAATTGTAAAACTTCACCTTGTATCGATTCGTTTAATTCTATGAAAATTTCAGGAGCAATATTAATTGATTCAATCTGAATTAATTTTAAACGTACTTCATAAGATAAATTTTCTATTAAATTCGCTACATCTGAGGGATGTAAGTCTTTTAGTGTTTGACTAATAAATTGCAAATCACCAGTGTTTATTTTCTCACTAAATGTTGATATGAAGTTTTTATTAAAGTCTATGTTTACTTTTTTGTTACCTATAGACTTTATTAAACTCATAAAAAATCCTATTACATTATTTGTGAGACTATTAGTTTATCTGGTGATAAAATTCAAATTAAAATGACTTTAGAGGTAAAAATTAGTAGAAAATTAGTACCTTACAAAACAGCTTTTTCATTTCTAAAAAGAAGGGTTGAATTAGTTAAGAAATCTAAAGATAGAGAATTAGTATGGATTCTGGAGCATCCATTAACTTTTACTGGTGGAATAAGATCTAAAGAAAATGAAATTTTAGATAAAAAAATTAAGATAACTAAAACAAATAGAGGTGGGAAAATGACACTTCACAGCCCTGGACAAAAAATAGTTTATTTTGCTCTAAATTTAAATAAACGGAAAAAAGATATCAAAAATTTAGTAAAACAAATTGAGTTAAGTATTATAAATTTTTTAAAATTATATAAAATTAAAAGTCAATCTGATAAAAAAAATATTGGTATTTGGGTCAAAGATAAAAAAATTGCAGCTATTGGAATTCGCGTAAGTAATTGGGTTGCATACCATGGATTCTCAATTAACATAAGTAACAACTTGAATTATTATAAAAAAATAATTCCGTGTGGCTTAGATAATAAAAAAATTACATCGGTAAAAATTGAAAGTAAAATTAAAATTTCAAATATAGAAAATAAATTAAGAGATATATTTTTAGCAAACTTAAAAAATATTTAATTCTTTTTTAATAAGAAAATCTTTAAATTCTTTATTAAAATCAGCTCTAAAATTATATTTTACATTATTGATCATAAATTTTATTTCATAAGCGTGTAACATTAAATTTTTACTTTTTATAAAATCTTTACCTTTTTTAACATAGTATTTATCGTCACCGATTATAGAATTGCCAATATTGTATAATTGTTTTCTAAGTTGGTGTTTTCTACCAGTAATTGGTCGTAACTCTAATAGTGAATACTCAGAACTATCTTTCAAAATCTTAATGTATGAAATTGCTTTTTGTACAATTTTTCTTTCTTTTTCATACACAACTAAATCATCTTCTAAAACTTTTATTTCGTCTGAAACTTCTCCATATACTACAGCTAAATAAGTTTTGTGAATTTTCCTTATCCGAAATAGAGATGTAAATAACTGCGCATATTCTCGTGTCTTTGCAACTATTAAAATACCTGAAGTTTCTTTATCTAGCCTGTGCACTATAAAGGGTTTTGTGTCTTCAAAATATTTTGTTTCCCTTAACGTATCAACTACATTTTTAAAAGATTTAGTACCAGATTGAACCGCTATACCAGCCGGTTTGTTTATAACAATAAAATTTTCATTATTTTCTATAACAAAGTCATCATATTTATCTCTCTCTGTGGTAGTTGGAATATACTGTGTAATTAAATTTTTTTCTGTTTTTTTAACTTTTTCAATATTAAAAATTTCAATTATATCTTTTTCTTGCACACGGTAAGAGCTTTTAGTTTTTTTTCCATTAACTTTTGCTTGGTTTTTTCTTATTATTTTCTCTATCAAGCCTTGAGGGATATCTAAAACTTTGTTTTTAAACCAACGATCAAAACGAGTATCATGAAAATCTTTCTCTACTTCAAACTTTTTGATCATAGGAAGAATATATTAAGGAAATTATTTAGTAGCTGCAACCGGTGGCGTGTTTTTTTCTTTAGTTTCAACTTTTTTCGGTTTATCCACTTTTTTGGCCTCTAAATCTCTGTCAACTAGCTCAATTATAGCTAGTGGAGCGTCGTCTCCGTATCTAAAACCAGCTTTTAAAACCCTAGAATAGCCACCTTGTCTTTTTTCATATCTAGATGACAAAACATCAAAGACTTTAACTACCGAACTTTTATCTTGTAATTTCGAAAACAATCTTTTCTTATTGCTTAAATTATTTTTTTTTCCGATAGTAATGACCTTATCTATCAGTGGTTTTAATTCCTTAGCTTTAGGTAAAGTTGTCTTTATTTGCTCATACTTAATTAGAGAATTAAGCATATTTTGAAATAAAGCCTTTCTGTGCTCTGCAGTCCTATTTAATTTTCTGTGTCCTAAACCGTGTCTCATTGTTTAATAGTTATTTTCTTCCAATTTTTTTGACATTTCAGCTATATTATCTGGTGGCCAATTGGGTATTTCCATTCCAAGATATAAAGACATGGTGCTTAACACCTCTTTAATTTCATTAAGAGATTTTCTTCCAAAATTCGGGGTTCTTAGCATTTCAGGCTCTGTTTTTTGAACTAAATCACCAATGTAAATAATGTTATCATTCTTCAGGCAATTCATTGATCTAACTGATAATTCCAATTCTTCTACTCTTTTTAATAAGTTTTTGTTAAACTCTGGTTCGGAAGATTTTACCTCTTTAACAACTTCTTGTGGATCATCAAAATTGACAAACATTGAAAGTTGATCTTGAAATATTCTAGCAGCGTACGCAATTGCATCTTCAGCGTTAACAGTACCGTTTGTTTCGATACTCATAGCTAATTTATCATAATCTAATGCACTACCAGCTCTTGTGTTCTCAACAGTGTAGGAAACTTTTTTTACTGGACTAAACAATGAATCAACTGCAATTAATCCTAACGGACTATCTTCTCCTTTGTTTTTAGTAGAAGGCACATATCCTTTTCCTGTGTTAACTATTAGTTCCATGTGAAAATTAGTTTTTTCATCTAAATTACAAATAACTTGTTCAGGGTTTAAAATTTCTATTTCAGAAGGTAGTTCTATATCTTGAGCTTTAACTTCTTTAGGTCCTTTAACATCAAGAATAATTTTTTTTGGTGAATTTACAGATGATTTTATAGCTAAGTTTTTTACATTTAAAACAATATCAGTAACATCTTCTCTAACTCCTTTAATTGAAGAAAATTCATGCAGCACTCCATCTATTTGTATGGCTGTAACAGCAGCGCCTTGTATGGAAGAAAGTAATATTCTTCGCAATGCATTTCCAAGTGTTTGGCCGAAACCTTTTTCTAAAGGTTCTGCTATAACACTGGCTGTAGATTTATCTTCATTACTACTTATTTCAAGTTTATTTGGTTTTATTAGTGCTTTCCAATTTTTATCGATAATATTATTTACAGTCTGCATTTTTATACTCTCCTTCTTTTTGGTGGCCTTGTCCCGTTGTGAGGCATAGGTGTTGTGTCTTTAATTGATAAAATTTTAAATCCTTTTGATTGGAAAGCTCTTAATGCAGTTTCTCTACCAGAACCTGGTCCCTTAACTTCAACAGTTAATGTTCTTAAACCTTGCTCGTAAGCTTTGCCCCCAGCATCATCAGCTGCAACTTGAGCAGCGTAAGGAGTTGACTTTCTAGAACCTTTAAATCCTTTTGCACCTGCTGAAGACCAGGCAATTACGTTACCACTTTCATCGGCAATAGAAATTATCGTGTTATTAAAAGTTGAATAAACATAAGCAACCCCTGAAGTAATATTTCTTTTTACTTTTTTCTTTTTTTTAAATGAAGAAACTTTTGTAGAGACTTTTTCAACCTTTGCTGGTATTACCTTGGCAGTTTTAGTTTCTTTTTTATCGTCTATTTTTTTATTCATAAAATATTTATTTCTTTAATGGCGTAAGTTTCTTGCCTGCAATTGCTACAGCTTTTCCTTTTCTTGTCCTGGCATTGCTATGCGTTCGTTGTCCTCTAACTGGTAATTTTTTTTTGTGACGTGTTCCTCTATATGTAACTAAATCAACCAACCTTTTTATATTCAAAGAAACGTCTCTTCTTAAATCACCTTCAACTTTATGATTAGTATTTATGTATTCTGTAATTTTAAGAACCTGATCTTCGGTTAAATTATTAACCCTAACATCGTTTGGTATACTAAGTTTGCCACAAATTTTCTTAGAAGAATGCAAACCTATGCCATGTATATAGGTTAGGGCGATGCTTATAATTTTATTCGGAGGAATATTAATTCCGGCTATTCTGGCCATAGTTTATTGGGTATAAGTTTTAAAAACGTAGTTATATGGCGTTATTTTATAAAGTCAACCCTCTATAACGTTCAAA
>MDTF01015284.1_pt1 | contig 14143 bp, 13 predicted proteins | sample 811191 | NCBI WGS metagenome assembly MDTF01 (sample SAMN05326649, study PRJNA326480) | marine metagenome | isolation source: seawater | place: Southern Ocean | collected 2011
TAAACTTTAAATGCTAACGAAAGTTACGCTATTGCTGCATAATTAACTTAGGTTAATTATAAAAGCACGGTCTGGGGCACCGGGTAACAGAACGCCCCTACACAACCTTCTGCTTCTTTTTATTTATAATACTAGTTAGTGATTAAGTTATTCTTGATACTATTCTGACCATAACTTAGATTGAGGCTTAATTATTAATTTAAAGATATTACTCCAATTGATGGAGTATCTTCTAAAAATAAGTAAATTTTATTATCTTTAAATAGCAAAGATCTAATTCTTTCAAATACCTCAACTCTTTCTAGGTTGATTATTTTTTTTTCATTACTTAATTCAAAAAAATAAAGAGATGCATCTTTCAGTGAAGCTACTACATATCTATTTTTTCTGATTTTAATTATCTCTCCAATTCCTATACTTGGGATAAATATTTTTAGTGGTTCAATAAAGCCATATTTACTGTGTGATTTATATAAGGGGTATTTTTTGTATTTTTGTTTATTTGCATCATTTTTACCACCATAGTGTTCACCACCAGATACTATTGCCCAACCATAATTTTGGATTTTATCTTTATTTATTTTTTCAACTTCTATTAAATTAATTTCATCTCCTCCATATGGTCCATGTTCAGTTTCTAATATAAAATTATTTTCTTTATCAAAATACAATCCCTGTGGATTTCTATGGCCCATTGAAATAACTTCATAATCACTGTTGAAAATATTTATTTTTATTATTTTTCCATTCACGCTTTTTTTATCTTGGGCAAGAAATCTATTTCTGTATTCACCAACAGAAAGTAAAATATGACCATCATCAAAATTAATAATTTTTCCTCCTGCTTGTAAAGGTTGAAATTCACCATCAATATTATTTGAAGAATGAATACATTCTTTAGATGAAAATAATTTATTAAATTTTATATTTTCATAACTTATATCACCAAATATAACACTAGTGTTCCAGCAGTCCTCTTTAATTTCCTCTGTGTAAGAAACAAAAACTAAATTATTAGAAATTAATAAACCTTTAATAGAATATTTATGTTCTTTTTTAAATTGTTCAATCCCGATAAAATTATTTATATTATTTTCGATTTGTTTAAAATTAAGTTCATTATCAATATTTTTAGTATATGCTAAAATTCCACGTGAGGATAAAACTAATAAATTGTTTTGGTGAAAGTCAATATAACCACTGCCAGGAAACGTATTCAATATTCCCTGATAAAATCCATTAATTAGATTATATTTTTGAAGTATTAGATTGTTAGAAAGCTTAATACTTTCTTTTTTCTTTATTTTAACATCTGTCTTCTTTTCTATAAAAACTAATTCTGCTAATATCACTTTTGGTAACAGTTCGTTTAAACGGAGTATCTCCCTATATTGATTGGCTATGAATTTGTAAGGAAGAATATATCTTCTTATTTTTTGTTTTAGTGTAGTGCTTAAATTTAATTCTAATAATATCTCCTCAGGTAACAGTTCGTTTAAACGGAGTATCTCCTTCTGTTGAAGGGCTATGAGTTTATAAGGAAAAATGTATTTTTTTACTGTTTGTTTTAGCTCAGTGCTTAAGTATTTTTCTAAAATAAAATTTTTTTCCCCGTCTACAAAATAATTCATGAAAAAATAACTTGTCATAAACACTGTAAATATTAGTAAAATAATTTTTTTCATCTTTATTGGTGTAATTTAATTATTTGTTAGATGTCCAGACAATGCCATTAAATTTATCACCTATAAATTCAGCAAAATATCTTGACCCACTGATGTATTTCATAGTTCCTTTTCCAATAATTTTCCCCTCTTTAAATTCACCAACATATTTTTTTCCATCACTAGAGGTCCAATTACCTTGGCCATAAGGTCTTCCATTTTTAAATTCACCAACATATTTTGTTCTATTCCTAGATTTCCATACACCCTGTCCACTAAATTTTCCATCTTTAAATTCACCAACATAACTTTCTCCATTATAAATAGTTTCATTATCAATTGACATAATTCCTTGACCGCTAAATTTACCCTCTTTAAATTCACCAGCATAACTTTCTCCACCTTTAGACATCCAAAAACCTTGTCCACTAAATCTTCCTTCTTTAAATGTACCAACATAATTTTCTCCATCAGCAGATGTCCAGTTACCTTGCCCATTAAATCTTCCTTCTTTAAATGTACCAACATAAATTTCTCCATCAGCAGCTGTCCAGTTACCCTGACCATGACTTTTTCCATCTTTGAACTCACCAAAATATTTTCCACCACTAAAATATGTCTCACTCCCTTCACACATAGTCCATTTGGAAACATCATCGCCTTCGCATTTAAGTGAAGCAAGTAATGTGTTACACCACAAAAAACCTACAATTAATATAAATGAAACTTTTTTCATAAAAAATCACCTTACCATAAAATTCTTGCCTATCAACATGTTCAGTAATAGTAATAATAAAAATGATAGAAGAAAACTTAATTAAAAGATTCAAAAAAAAACCTAAAGAGGGCGGAGATACTAGTGAGACTAAATATCCTGATTTTTTTAATAATTATGCAAAAAATAATTATTCCTTAGAAGATAATAATTGCCTATGTGGAAAAAATAACGATCAATTAATTGCAAGTTATGACCGATACTCTGTAAAATTTGATACTGTAATTTGTAGAAATTGTGGATTAGTTAGAGCTTCCAAATATTTCAATAAAGAAAATGTAAATGATTTCTATAAAAATCACTACAGAAATATAGCGAACCAATTGTATTCTCTTCCCCACAAATTCTATGAAAAACAAAAAAAACAGGGTTTAATGAGGTATGAATTAATTAAAAAAAAATCAAATATTAGATTGGAAGGATTAAAAATCTTAGATATGGGTGGTGGTGCTGGTGGAGTATTAGAGCATTTTAAGAATTTAAATGAAGTATATCTTGCAGACTTCCATGATCCTTACCTGGACTATGCAAAAGGAAAGGGAATCAATGTTATCAAGGGAGATTTAAAAGAAATTTCATTTAAACCAGATATTATTATTTTTAGTCATGTAATTGAACATTGGAACGATTTTGAAAATGAAATTAAAAATTTAATTAATATTCAAAAAATCAATGAAACTATTAATTTTATAGAATTTCCCGGCATAGATTCGCTAAAACTAGGGAGACGTGGAGGTGATTTTTTAAAAGATATCCACATACCACATGTGTATTATTTTACATCATATGTATTTGAAAATTTAATGAATAGATACGGATTTGAAAAACTATATATCGACAGTAGTATTCAATCTTTATTTATTTATACTGGAATTAAAAAAAATTTAAAAAATCATTTTAATCAAGTTAAGGATGATTTAGAAAAAGCTGAATTTGTAAGGAAGAAACAGATCATTAAAAATATTATTAAAATATTTATCCCAAAAAAAATTTTAAGCTTAAGGCTTAAGCTTAAAGAAAATTTTAAAAGTTAAAGCATTAAATGTTAGGTATTTATTTAATATCCATATACAAATTTATTTATTTTTTATAACTCTTAAACTTGCTTTCCAAGACAAACCACCCACAGGACCAAATCCTTTATGCATTTTAGATGTAATATTAGCTAATTTATCAGATACTAGCTTTATATTGCTTTTTTGCTCACTTAATTTTAATTGTATTGAAGCACATTTTTCAAAATGAAAGGTTAAATGAAATAACTCTTCTATAGTTTCACCAAGTATAATTACGCCATGATTCCTCAGGATTACAACACGCGTGTCTAATTTAATTTTATTAGCTATTTTTTTTCCTTCATCTTGATTTATTGCCATTGCATTGTAATCAACATATTCTACTGATTTATAAAACCTCATACTTGATTGATTTAACTTTGTTAAAAATCCACCTTTTAAACATGAAATTGCAACTGCATTTTCAGAATGTGTGTGTAAAATAGCTTTGGGTTCATATTTAGACAAATGAATATTTCTATGAATGAAATAGCCAGCTATATTTACTTTCTTTAAAATTTTTTTTTTTGTTTCAAATAAATTAACTTTAATTAAGTTATTGGGTGTGATTTCTTCAAATAAATGTAGATGCTGATTAGTATAAAAATTTTTTTTATCCTCAGAAAGAATTGATGCATGATTAGCAGTCAAATCACCTATTTTATGATAAGATAAAATTTTATAAAAATCTGCAAGTTTTTTTTTTAATATTAAATTAGTCATACATTATTTTTTACTTTCACGTTTAAGGTATCTGATATTTTTAATATCAATCATTTCTATATCTTTATCTTTTAAACTAAGATTTTTCAATTTATTGAAATAGAAAATACTACCTAAGCCAAAAAGACAGTTAAAAGTAACAGTAGAATTTTTATTTTTACCCATTAGATTTGTTTTATCTTTTAATGCATAGACAACTAAGTTGTGCATTCCATGTAATGCTTTTTCAACTAACTCATTTATAAAATTTTTTGGTCTCTCTAAATAATCTAGATTGAAATACATCATATAATCAATATCTACTTTAGTAAATTTTTTATAAATATTCATTAAAACACTCTTTATGCTCAAAGATTTGATATACTTACTTCTTTCAATAAATATGAATTTTTTATTTTTTTTATAAAATTGTTTAGTAAAATATTTTTTGTCAACTACAATTATAATTTTTTCAATAGAATCATTTTCTTCTAATTTTGATATTAATAATTTATTGGTTTGAATATATTTCCTTGAAGGATTATTTGATCTATTACCTATAATGCATGCATAAATTTTCTGGTTATTCATTAAAAACTCATCGGGATATAAGTTTTCATTTTCTATATTCTTCATTATTTTAATTACACCATCCAATCTTTTTTTATTGTTACTTTGGTGTAAACCATGATGATGAAATACGGCAGCTTTTGGTTCATAAATAATTTGTAAATTTTTATTTAAATCTAATATTTGTTTAGCCCACAATCTATCCTCAATATTTGTGGCTTTATTACTAAATGGATATTTCTTAAGTAAACTTGCTCTAATAGCAGAATTGGCATTGTGAAAAAAATAATCCTTTTTTTGAATTCTCTTATCATTACCAAAAACAATTTTTAAATCTCTATAGTTTTGTGACTCTGTATTGAACATCGGCATCTGTTTTCCATAAACAGCAGCCACTTTTTTATTTTTCAAAGGCTTAATCAGATTTGATAGCCAGTTTTCATCTGTTGGTATGCAATGGGCAGAAAGGCAGATAACAAATTTTGACTTAATTTTTTTGATAGGAATATTTATTGCTTTTCCAGGTATAAATTTTTTAATCTTGAAAATTTTTGTATTATATCTTTTTGCAATTTCTAAAGTTCGATCTGTGCTACAATTATCAACAATAGCTACTAAAAATTTTTTGTATCTTTGTTTAAATATCTTTTCTAAAGTTGCTTTTAACCATCTGTCTTCATTTTTAGTCCTAATGATAATTAGCGTTTCTACCATTTAATCAAAGTTAAAAGTTAATTTTGAAAACTTAATTTTTTCTAGCGTGCTTGTATCTATAATATCCTTAAATGATTTAACTTTATCATCAATAAAACATCTTGATTTTACAATTGATATATTTGGATAAACCTTTTCCATAAAACTAGACTCTGTTATTGGAAACTCAACTAATTTAACTTGTTTTTGAAAGACTTGTGCACAATATAAGCTATAAATAAAATTAATCGCTCCACCCCAGCAATGTATAATTATTTTTTTATTATAATTTTTTTTGTTTAAATATTCATTTAACGAAACAAAATCAAATATACTTAAATGTGATAAGTCTGGGTTAATAAAGTTAAAATTATAAAATTCAATTAAATTTATAAAGTCAGTAAATGTGTTGTAGTTCTCTCCATAAGAAAATGGTAAGCCATATTTCTTTATTTTTTTAAACTCATATAGTGAATCTGTGTTTAGAATTTCCTCAAGCCAAACTGGTTTAGTGTTTTTAATATTATTTAAGAAAGATTTAAGATTATTTAAATTTTGATTTTTCTCATAAGTGTTTGCTATCAAATCTACAGCAAAGTTATCTATTTCACTTTTTAAAATATTTATTTTTTTAGAGGTATTTTTATTAATTGCCAGTCTACCCTTAAATGTTGATATGTTAAGTTTTTTTGCATAATTAATATCATTTTTTAAATCTTTAAGACTACTTTTTATTGAGCCAGCACTCGCATAAATTTCGACATTATTTGATAACTTAGTTTTTTGTTTAAAATAGTTCTTAATAACTAATCCATGACTTACATTGTTTGCTTGTGCCAATATGTCGAAAATTGCAATCTCAATTCCTGCTATAATACTTTTTAAAATCCCACAATCAAAAAAAAATTTATTTCTTTTTAATTTATTTAATTCATCTAATGCAGGATAAAGATTTTTTTTATTTATGAATTTTGAAATATAAGCCAGGTTAATTTTAAATAATTTTGGAGAATAGACGCCAACTAAAGTTTCTCCATATCCAGCTATCTTTTTATTTGTGGTTATCTTTATAATGCCAAGAAATTTTTCTTTATTATATCCAAAATATTTTCCACCACCAAAGTTGCTTTTTTGAGTGAGAGATATTATTTGATTAATCTTTAAATTTTGTTCCATCTACCAGAATAGATTTTTCTTACTTCAATTTCTGCATTGATAAGTTTTTTTGTAACTTTCTCCATTAAAGTAAATCTATCAACTTTATTTCTGAGTTCCTTCATGTCTTTAGGTAATATTGCGAATTTATTGTCTCTGCCAGGTAGCTTGTTATCAACCGTAAAATGTTTTTCTATAAGATCAACTCCATAAGGTAGGGAAAATAAGCTACTAAGAATATCTGGCGTATGATCACTTAAACCAATTGAAGGACATATTTTTTTTAATTCAATTATTCTTTTTAAATTTACATTTTCATCACTGCATGGATAGGCTGATATACAATGCATAATATGAGTTCTTCTTTTTTTCAGTAATTTAAAACTACTTTTAATTTCTTCAATTTTTGCTGCACCTGTAGAAAGATAAATTGTTTTAAATTTTTTTGCACAAAATTTAAGTAAGTTTTTATTTCTATTTTCTGGTGAAGGAATTTTGATTTCATTAAGTTTTAATGAACTTATTAATTCATAATCCTTTATGTTAAACAAACTTGTTAAAAATTTTATTTTATTTTTTTTACATATCTTTAGCAAAATTTCGTAGTCTTCTTTTTTTAGTTCTGCTTTTTCATAAATCTGTCTTCTCCCATCTTTATCCCACGGTCCATTTTTTAAATTTTCAACTCTCCATGTTTGAAATTTTGCATAATCTGCCCCTGATTTAGCGGCCTCTAAAATCATTTTTTCTGCCAGTCTGATGTTGCCCATATGGTTCCATCCAATTTCTGCAATTAATTTTATTTTTTTCATAGAAAATTTTTATCTGTTAAATTGATTGATATATTTAGCGAACTTAAAAATACATAATTTTTTTTTATAAACAACATTTACTTGACTAAAAACTTTAATTTTTTATTTTTTAAGAACTTACTATAATTATTTATAAATAGATCTACTTGTTCTATCTTGTACCTTGTATTTATAGCAGCAATATGTGGTGTAATTATAACATTATTATATTTAAGTAAACTTAAACTCTTATTAAATGGTTCATTTTGCACAACGTCTAAACCTGCTCCTCCTATCTGATTCTTTTTTATTGCATTTTCAAGATCTTTTTCATTCACAGTTTCTCCTCTTCCAACATTAATAAAAAAAGATTTTTTATTCATATTTTTGAAGATTTTAGAATCAAATATTTCTTTTGTTTTATTTGTACTTGGTAGTAAGTTTACAACAAAATCTTTTTCTTTAACCGCTTTTTTCAAATTGTTAATATGTAAGGAGTTTTTTAGCTTTTTATTAATAGTTTTTTTAATAATAAATATTTGCATATCCATTGACCTGCAAATTTTTGCAATTTTTTTTGCAATATTTCCATATCCCACAAATAAAATTTTTTTTTTAAAAACATCATTCATATTAAAATAAATTTTATTATAAAAATCTCTTCCATAATTTTCGTTACCTCTAAAAAATAGTGGATACTGTATACCTCTCGATAAACAAAAAATGAATCCCATTGCGGTAGCTGCAACAGAGTTATCAAGCATTTTCTTAGTATTGCTTAGTTTGATATTTTTTTTATTTGCGTAATTCTCCACATCTTTATTTACACCTGAGGAGCCATAGTGAATCCATTTTAAACTTCTCATTTTTCGCAGAATGTTCATATTTATTCTATTTCCCCAATAAATTTGGATTTTAGAATAATTCATATCATTTTTTATTTTTGGATTAATTTTTATAATCTTAATATTTATAAATTTTTTCTTTAATCTTGCTAAATCTCTACTGGTAATTTTTTGAAAATCCAGACTACTTGTAAATAGATCACAACCAATAAGCATGTTTTTTGATTTTGTTTATTTGTATTTATCAAATCTATCATATACAAGAAATTTTAATTATAAATCATTATATGAACTTCTTATGCATAATTCCTGCAATATCTGGCAGTAAGGGAATAAAAAACAAAAATATTAAAAAAATAAAAAAATTAACCTTAATAGAACATGCATATATTTTTTTAAATAAATTTAAAGAGTTTGATAAAATTATAGTTAGTACAGATTCTAAAGAATATTTAAAATTTTTAGAAAAATATAATTATAAATATAGTAAATTTTTAAGACCAAAATCACTTGCAAAAAAAAATTCAACTGATTTGGAAGTATTAACTTTTGAATTAAAAAGATATGAAAAAATTTTTAAAAAGAAATTTGATTATATTGTATGCTTACAACCTACATCGCCACTAAGAAAAAAATTAGACATAGAAAAATGTATAAAAATTATTAAACAAAAAAAACCAGATGCCTTGTGGACAGTTTCAAAAATTGATACAAAATTTAACCCAATGAAACAACTTATTCTAAACAAGGATAAACTTAAGTATTTTAGCTCAGATGGTCATAAATTTAAGTCAAGGCAGCTTTTAAAAAATACTTATATTAGAAATGGGGTTGCTTATTTTTATTCTAGAAAAACTATTTTAAAATATAAAAAAGTTTTACCAAGCGACAGTCTATATTATGAAATAAAGAATAATTATGTTAATATTGATACTATGGATGAATTAAATTTAGCAAGAAAACTTTTTTAATGAGAATTCTTTTAACAGGTTGTGCTGGTTTTATAGGTTACCACCTTGTGACTAAACTTCTTGCAACAAATCATAGGGTTGTAGGTATAGACTCTTTAAATCAATATTATGACCCAAAGCTTAAAAAATATAGATTAAGTAAATTAAAAACTAATAAAAATTTTATATTCATAAAAGATAGTCTAAAAAATAAAAATAAATTAATTAAAATTTTAAATAAACATAAGATCGATAAAGTTATTCATTTGGCTGCTCAACCAGGAGTGCGCTATTCGCTTATTAACCCTAGATCTTATATAGATAACAACTTATTGAGTTTTTTTAATATTATGGAAGCTAGTAAAGAATATAAAGTTAAACACTTTATATATGCAAGTTCAAGCAGTGTTTATGGATTGAATAATACTACAAAATTTAAAGAAATTGAAAAAACTGAAAAACCTGCTCAATTATATGCTGCAACAAAAAAATCTAATGAACTTATGGCAGAAGCTTACTCCAATTTATTTAAATTAAAATCTACTGGTCTAAGATTTTTTTCTGTTTATGGTCCTGCTGGAAGACCAGATATGGCTATTTATCTTTTTACTAACAAAATTTATAATGATAAAAAAATAGATGTATTTAATTATGGTAATCACGCTAGAGACTTTACCTACATAGATGATGTGGTTGATGCAGTTTATAGAATTATCTCTAAAAAATTAAAAAGAAATAGTCTCCATGAGATCTACAATATTGCCAGTGGTAAATCAGAAAAACTTTCTAAATTAATAAGTACAATAGAAGATAGACTTGGAAAAAAAGCTAAGAAAAAATTTTTACCTATTCAAAAAGGAGACATAATTGCTACATCTGCAAATATTAGAAAAATAAAGAATGATTATAATTATAAACCTAAAACCAATATTGAATTGGGGTTAACCCTTTTTGTTGAGTGGTTTTTAACCTACGTAAAAAACGTTAAAAAATAAGTTTTTTGATCAAGATAAACATGATTCAGCGCATATCCTCAATATTACCAAATAGCCAAAAATTTCAAATTCTTATACTTTTTATAATGACTTTAATTCTTGCAGCTCTTGAGATATTAAGTTTAGGCTCAATACCAATCTTGATAGGCTCCATCCTGTCAGGAGATGTAGCTTTTATTAATTCAGTTGGTTTAAATAATTTTATTTCAAATCTTGATATAAGGATTATTTGCTTTTTTGTTATTATAATCTTTGTAATTAAAAATTCATTTGTAATGTTTTTTAATTACTTTACTTTTAATCTCAATTATAAAATCAACACAAGTTTATCAAAACAAATTTTTCAAGATTACTTATATTCTGATTACTTAACCATAAGTAAAATTAAAACATCAGATATGATTAGAAACTTAACAACAGAAGTAAATGGATTTGTATCTTGTATAAATAATTTTATTCAAGTTTTTAAAGACATAGTAATACTCTCGTCTATATTAATATTAATTATTACCGTCCTAGATAAAAAATTCTTTTTTATATTCTTGGTATTTTTAATATTAACTTCTGCATTCTATTTAATGATCAAAAATTTTTTAAAAAGGATTGGCAAAGAAACTGTACTTTTAAGATCAAAATATATTGAAACAATAACTGACAGTTTCCAGCTGATTAAAGAAATAATTATTAACTCAAAAAAAGATTTTTTTATAAATAAGTATTATAAGAACTTAAAACTAACCGAAAAAAACAATTTAAAATCATCTTTTGTATTTACAAGTGGTAGGGCTATTTTTGAAATTATAGCAGTAATAATGATGGTATCATTAGTTTTATACTTAAATAATAAAGATTATGAAATCACTTTTATAATTTCTTATCTTTCTCTAATTGGAATTTCAGTAATTAGATCAGTACCTCTCTTTAATTCTATTTTGACTAGCTTGAATAAATTGCAATATAAAAAACCATCTATAATAGTTATTTCAAATTTAATTGATTTCACAAAAAAAAATAAAAGATTCCAGGCTTCTTATGTGGACTATAATAAAAAAGAAAATTTTAAAATAAATTTTAATAAAAATATAAGAATTGATAATTTAACTTTTAAATATGATAAAAATATAGTTTTAGATAATTTAAATTTAAAAATAAAAAAAGGTGAAAAAATTGTATTACTTGGGTCTTCTGGTTCAGGGAAAACAACTTTAATGAATATTTTATCAGGTCTAATTGAACTAGATGAAAAAAAACTATATGTTGATGATATTGAGGTTGAACACAATAATTATAATAATTATAGAAAAATAATTTCGTTCATGCCTCAAGAAAGTTATCTAATGAATGAAACAATTCATAACAACATTGTTTTTGATGATGAAAATCAAGAAAATAAATCAAATATCGAAGAATTGCTAAACACTGTAAATATCTCAAAATTTATAGCTAAATTAGATAAAAATGAAGATGAGATTGTTACTCAAGATGGATCAAACATATCAGGTGGTGAGAAACAAAGAATTCTCTTTGCAAGATCACTTTTTAAAGATTTTGAACTCTTAATTTTAGATGAACCAACAAGCTCACTTGATAAAGAAAATTCATTTGAAGTTATAAATAATATATTTAAAAAATACCCATCTAAAACTATTATAATAGTGACACATAAAATTGATCCTAGAATACAATTTGATAGAATTTTATCTTTGGAAAATGGTAAAATTAATGAAAAACCCTAAATATGTCTAATTTAAAAAAAATTCGAAACATAACAATAGTTATTACTAGAGAAGATTATTATAGAAATTTTTTTAAGACAGATGCGTTTGTAGACTTAGAAAGGAACTTTAATGTATCTTACGTTTTAAGTGAAGATTTGCCTACTGAAAATAGTAAAAGAAAAATATTCTATTTCAAAAGAAATAATAGTGAGAATGAGAAATTTAAATTTGGCTATAGAACTAATCTTTTAATGTATAAAAATAGACACAAAAGTAAAACTTTCAAATTTCGCATAGAACGATTTTATTATCCTCTAAACTTTGATTTTAGAAAAATTCCTCATTTTGAAAAATTGAGTATTCAAATGAAAATAAAAAAAATCCTTACATACTCCCTTAAGGCAACTATCAATAATTTTAACTACATGAAACTTAGGGTACTTTCACAAAAATATATTTTTAATAAGTTTTCTAAAAATTTTTATTTAGTAAATAAGATTAATAAATCACTAGAAAGTGCATTAAAAAATTCTGAGCCTGATTTGGTAATACTGCCATTTGGTGCCCAAGAATTAGAATTACCTCAAGTTTTGCACTTCTGCAAAAATAACAAGATAAAATTTTATACTATCACTGATAATTGGGATAACCTCTCTAGTAAATCTATTTTTGAGGACAAACCAGATTTTATAGGAGTTTGGGGCGAACAGGCAAAAGAACATGCTATAGAAATTCAAAATTTTAAAGAGAATCAAATTTTTTTATTAGGCTGTCCTAGATTTGATATGATTTATGAAAGAAGAGAAAAAGAACTAAAAAATGAAATTGATTTTAAATATGTTCTCTTTCTTGGTCACCGTTTTGACTGGAATGAAGAAGAAGTAATTGAAATTCTAGATGATGAAATATCTTCAAAAAAAGAACTTTATCAAAATACAAAAATAATCTACCGACCTCATCCTCAAAGAGAACTTAGATTAAGAACTATCGATTTAAAAAATATTATTATTGATCAAGATTTAAAAAAAAATGGAACTTACTGGCCATCACTTAATAATTATTTTCATAACATAAAAAATTCTATCTTTGTTTTGGGTACATCAACTACAGGTTTGTTGGAAGCCATTGCTTTTTATAAAAAATATATGCTACTATGCTACCATGACAAGAAGGATTTTTTTAATCAAGGAAACTTGTTAGCCAATCACACCCACCTTCAAAATTTAAAACAGATAGAAGCAATAGAATTTTGTGATAACAGAGAAGATATATCTACAAAATTTAGAATGTTATTTGAAGAAAATAAAGATAATCAAAAATTTGATAAATTAAAAGCAAATAAGCAACGAGATTATTTTATAACAGGAGATTCTATAAATACTTTTAGTAAAAATGTTACACAAAGTATTTTGAATTTATAAATTCATTTTTTATCTAATCTAAAAAACTTTTTAGATTTGGTTTAAAATATTTGGGCCCCTTCATCACTTTTCCCGAGTCATTATAAATTGGTTTTCCACTTTCATCTAATTTACTCATATTTGAGCTTTGTACTTCATTGAAGCATTTATCAAGATCGATACCAAACGCATGTCCAGCTCCATAAGTCACATATAATATGTCTGTTAATGCATCAGCAACCTCTAAAAGATCTTTGTTCTCTATAGCTATCTTAAGTTCGTCTAGCTCTTCTTTTATTAAATTATATCTAAGGCTATTAATTTTATTTGTACTAAAAGAAGGTTTTGTTTTAACTTCTTGACCAAAGGTTTCCATAAAAATTTTCACTTTGTTAAAATTTGACATTTAGCTCCTATAAGTTTTTAAAGTTTAGTGTATTAATTAATCCAATTGTTTATTATATATTAATCTATGAAATTAAGAAAAGAATTTGATAGTTTAGGTAGCATCAATGTACCTAATAATAAGTATTGGGGCGCATCTACTCAAAGATCTAACAAATTTTTTAATATTGGTAAAATCTTAGTAAATATTTCAATAATAAGATCTATTGCCATAATCAAAAGGTCAGCTGCTTTAGTTCACTATAAAGATAAACAATTTACTAAAAAAATAACTGCTTCAATAGTTAAAGCTTCAGATGAGGTTATTAGAGGTAAACTAGATGAAAATTTTCCTCTAAAAGTTTGGCAAACAGGGTCTGGTACACAAACAAACATGAATGTTAATGAGGTAATTGCAAATAGAGCAATTGAAATAATGGGTGGAA
>MDTF01006130.1_pt1 | contig 14137 bp, 16 predicted proteins | sample 811191 | NCBI WGS metagenome assembly MDTF01 (sample SAMN05326649, study PRJNA326480) | marine metagenome | isolation source: seawater | place: Southern Ocean | collected 2011
AAATATTTTGATTGAATATTTTAAATAAAGCTATTTTGAAAATGACTAATAAGAAACTTTTAAAAGATATAGTCCTCTAGGAGGTGCCGGTGGAGCACAATTTATTCTTTTTTTAGAATTCATTACATGTTTAAATTTTTTTAAGCTCCATTTTTTTTCACCTACTAACTTTAAACACCCAACCATTGATCTCACTTGTTGTTGAAGGAATGATTTTGATTTAAATGTTATAATTATTTGATTTCCCCTTTTTGTGATAGTTACTTTTTCTAGAGTTCTATAAGGAGATTCTGCACCACAAGAAGAAGATCTAAATGTTGAAAAGTCTTTTGTACCCTCCAAAAGCTTTCCCGCTTTTTTTAATAAATCTACATTTAATGTAGATTTTATATGCCAAGCTCTATTTAAATCTAAAGATAAAGGGGAAATACGATTAATAATTACGTATTTGTAGAATCTTTTTTTTGCGCTATATCTTGAGTGAAATTTTTTTTTTTTTGTGTTTATTTCCAAAATAGATATTTTTTGTTTATTTAAAAAAAAATTTATAGTGTTTAAAAAAAGAAATTTATTTTTTATTTTAGTTGTTGTTAAAAAATGAGCCGACTGAGCAATTGCGTGGACACCAGCATCTGTTCTACCGGAACCATATAAAATAATTTTTTCTTTTAGTATTTTGATTAAAGTTTTTTGAATAGCTTCTTGAACAGAAAATCCATTTTTTTGAATCTGCCAACCTACAAAATTTGTCCCATCATATTCAACTATAATTTTATAAATAAACATTATTTAAGCTCATCACCTTGCACAAAATTTGTTCCCATTAAAAAATTTTTTAATGATAGTTTGTTTTTTCCTTCTTTTTGTATTTCAATGATTTCTAAAGATTTATCGCCACAACCAATTATAAAGTTATTGTCAAGAATTGTACCAGAGAGACCAATTTTTTCAGCAATTTTGGCTTTCCATATCTTGTGTCTTATTTTTTTATAGACAAACCATGCTCCTGGGTTTGGGTTAAGTCCATTAATTTTTGCTAATATTTTTTTGGCATTTTCATTCCAATTTATCTCACTTTCATTTTTATTAATTTTTTTTGCATAGGTTGCCGATTCATGATTCTGTTCAACAAATTTTGATTTTTTTTCAAATATATTGTCTAAGACTTCCACGATAGATTCGGAGCTTATCTTAGATAAATTTTTTGATAATTCCTCTGTATTGGTTGATTCGTCAATTTTAATTTGAATTTTTTTCATTACTGGTCCTGCGTCTAAGTCTTCTACGATTTTCATTATGCTTATACCTGTTACGGTGTCTAAGTTCATGATCGATCTTTGTATTGGAGCTGCGCCACGCCATTTAGGAAGTAGAGACGCATGTATATTTATAAAACCTTCTTTGGGTAAATCTAAAATTTTTTTCGAAATTATTTGTCCATAAGCAACTACCACAACTATGTCTGGATTTAATTTTTTAATAAATTCAAATTCTTCTTCAGAATTTAAGTTTATTGGATTTCTTAGTGTTAATTTTAAATTTTCAGCACATTTATGTATGGGTGAGATATTTATTTTTTGACCTCTATTAGATTTTTTTGGTGCTTGTGTGTAAACGCAAGAAACCTTGTATGGTGATTTAGCTATAGTTTCTAGTATAGGAATAGAAAACTTAGGTGTTCCCATGAAGACAACTTTTTTATGTGACATTAGTTCTTTGAGCTTAAACTACTATTCTTTCTAATGATTTTTTTTGTTTTGAGAGTTTTTTCACAATGAAACTTTTTTTTAATTTTGATAAATAATCAATAAACAAAATGCCTTCTAAATGATCCATTTCGTGTTGAATGCAGGTTGCTAAAAGACCTACAGCTTTTAACTCTTGTTGCTCATTGTTATAATCTAAATATTTTATGTGGCATTGGTCTGGTCTTTCAATTTCAGCAAATTGACCGGGGACTGATAGACAGCCTTCTTCATAACTAGAATTATTTTTAGATGTTAAAATTATTTTCGGATTAACAAAATATAAAGGTTTTTTTTCTTCTTCTTTAGATAGGTCAATTACTATAATTCTTTTTGGTATGCCTACTTGAACCGCAGCTAAACCGATTCCTGGTGCTGCATACATTGTGTCTAACATGTCATCCATCAGTTTTCTAGTTTCGTTATCAACTTGATTAACATCAATCGATTTCTGTCTTAAAAATGGATCTGGTTCTGTCAAAATTTTTCTAATAGTCATTAGCTTATTATATTAGTTTTCAGTTCTATCTGGAAGTACCGTAATTAAAATTCTATTTCTAAGCTTTGTTAGTCCTGCTTTACCAAAGAGATGATTGATAAAATAAACAGTTTGATAGTCTAACTCCGCAAGTTCATCTTCTCCAACTAACTCAATAATTCTCAATAAAGCTAAGCCTATTTCTTTATTTTTCACTAAATTTAATAGTTCTACAGGAGGGAGGTTGTTTTTAACTATACTCTTGTAGTTAATTGTTTGGGGTATAGAAAAACCATCATCTTCGAGTGCCTCTAACAAAATAACGTCTTTTAATGAGATTTGGTATTTTTTATTTTTTTTTATTTTTTTATGTGTTTTTAATATTTCTTTTTCAGTATTTTTTTTAGGTAGAGTGCCTTCTGTATAATGCTTTATTATTTTTGAAGTATGATAGTTTTTGTCATTATATTTAACTTTTCCTAGTTTATTTTTTTTATCATAAAAAATATTTTGAGTAACTAGCATTTGATATTCGATTGGTATCTTTCTTACGTCTAAGAGTTTTAATTCATCACTTAAATAATCTTTAAATATATTCTCCAGCTTGTCATTTTTAAATAAATTATTTAATAGAAAAAGATATTTTAATTTTATTTCAGTGCTCTCTGATAGTAAAACTTTTTGATAAACTAGTGCTCTAGCATTTGTGGTGTCAAGAGTTGAGTACACCTCATCAGTATTTAGTAATTCACTAAAACTAAATTTTACTTTTTTATAAACTTCAAAAATATAAGATTTTTCTAATTTGTTATTATTAGCTGCAATTTCCAAATCTTTGATCTGTTCATTATTTTCATAATCATCTATTTTTATTAAGTTCGATGCTGTCAGATATTCCCATATTTTTATATCAGTGTTTTTATTGGGCTTATAGTTAAAATCTGACACAGTAATTGATGATAGATAAAAATTTAAAAGGCTACTGTCATCAATTTTTTTGTTTTCTTTAGTGTTCACTCCTAAAATATAATCAATTTTGTTATCAAAAAATTTATTAGATAATTTTTGCTCTCTAAGTAAATCAGTTAATAGTTGTGCTTCATTTTTTTTATTTTCATTAGTTAAACAAATAACTTTGAATTGACTTAGATATGAATCTTTCACATTGCTATTTATCAAAGAAATTTGATAACACGCCTCCTTCAAATTTGCTTTTGCAATATTTTGGTCTACTAAATATTTTATAATTTTACTTTTATTTGGAAAATTTTTATTTTTATTTAAAAAAATAGATATCAATTCATCTTTTTTATTTTTTATCAGCCAATCTATTTTATAATTAATAAATTCTTCATCTGTCATATTTCGACCTGGTAATTTTGAAACAGTAAACAGAGTATTTACAAATAGTTCTTCAGAAAATGTAGAAAGCTTAATTTTGTTTATTCTATCTATTGTGTCTTTAACTCTTGTGCCTTCTGATTTTAACCACATATCTAAAGTCAAATTATTTTTATTAGGATCGTATATCCCATATACAGGATCAGTTATTACAGATGTGCTGGTTAAATTAACTTCAATTTCTTTGGGTGGTTGCACATTAATATCAATTTTTTTTTCTATTTTTGGTAAAATAGTTTTTTCTGAGATAGTAGAATTATTTTTTTTATTTAAATTTTCTTTCATCCATATGTCTACGCCTTCCTCTGAATGAAGCGCTGAAGAAAAAATAAATAAAATATAGAAAGTGAATATTATTTTATTTAAGCTTAATAATTTCATTGGTAATTTTTTTTTTAATTTCTTGCTCTGGCGCTGGAAAGTTGATTTTGCTAAGCAAAAATAAGGTAAATAGTAAAGTTGAGGCCAATAAAAAAAATTTTATTATTGTTTTTTTGATTGATGTTTTTGCGCTAATACGATTGTAATTAAATTGCATAATAATTAAATATATTTAAACTAAATAAATAAGACAAATTTGTGATAAATCAAATTATAAATTAGGACTTAAATTGAAAAAAAACCTTGCTTTAACTGGTATGATGGGTGTTGGAAAATCAACCCTGGGGAAAGCGTTATCTAGGCAACTTTTAATGCAATTCTCCGATATAGACAAAATAATTGAAAATAAACTTAAAATGAGTATCCAGAAAATTTTTGATGAAAAAGGCGAATTATTTTTTAGAAAATTTGAAGAAAAAACAACACTGCAAGAGTTTAAGAAAAAAAATATTATAATATCTTTGGGTGGGGGAGCTTTTATGAATTCTAAAATTAGAAAGACTGCACTCTCATGTAGTGAAACTTTTTGGCTTGATTTAGATTCAAAATTACTTGCAAAAAGATTGGTCAAATCAAAAAGAAGACCTCTTTTAAATAATAAATATTTAGAAGAAACTTTGAAAAAAATCTATAAAGAAAGGAAAAGCACCTATTCTAATGCTAAGTATAGAATAGATTGCGGTAACTTAAGTTTAAAGTTAATAACTGATAAAATAATTGAACTTTATGCAAACAACTAAACTTCGTGTAAAAAATTTACACTCAGATTACTCTATAATTATAGGAAAAAATATTTTATCTCAAATCTCTAAAAGAGTTACAACTCTTTGCCCTAGAGCTAAAAAAATTGCCTTAGTTATAGACAAAAAAATTCCGAAAAAGTTTAAAAATAAATTAAAAAACTATTTAAAAAAATATGACGTTTATATATTTGAGTATTCAGTAAGTGAAAAATTTAAAACGTTTTCAAATGTACAGAAATTAGTAGAAAAATGTCTTTTGAATAATTTTAATAGAAGTGATGTTCTAATATCCTTTGGTGGCGGAATTATTGGAGATCTTGGAGCTTTTGCTGCAAGCATAATAAAAAGAGGTGTAAATTTTATAAATATACCAACAACATTGCTGGCTCAGGTAGATTCCTCTATCGGTGGAAAAACAGGTGTTAACTCAAAGCTTGGCAAAAATTTAATAGGTACTTTTTACCAGCCAAAACTTGTAATATCAGATGTTGAAATTCTTAAAAGTTTACCTCAAAGAGAATTAATTTGTGGTTACGCAGAAATTTTAAAACATTCTTTAATTCGAAAAAATTATTTTTTTAATTGGCTTAGTAAAAATTCAAATAAAATGTTTTTAAATAAAAATATAAATTTATTGAAAAAAGCAATTATTCAAAGTTGTAAAATTAAAATATTTTTTGTAAACAAAGATATTCATGAAAAAAATATTAGAATGGTATTAAATTTTGGGCACACCTTTGCTCATGCCATTGAATTGCAAAATAATTATTCTCAAAAAATAAATCACGGTGAAGCTGTTATTATGGGCATGATGATGGCAACCAAATTATCATACGTAAAAAAAATATGTAACTTACAGACACTAACAAGCTTAATAAATATTTATAAGTTTAACAATCTGAAGTTTGATATTAAAAAATTCTTTAAAAAGGACAAATATTACAAAATTATTGAACACATGACTAAAGATAAAAAAAATAATGATAAAAATATTAATTTAATTTTGTTAAAAAAAATTGGACAACCTACGTTACCAAATTCTTATAAAATTTCCACGCAAGAATTAAAAAAAATATTTAATAAAATTATTTAATTTTTATCTCCAGGGCATGAATTTTAGATCGTAACTCGTCAGCTAAGAGACTCATAATCTCTCTTTGTGCTTTAATTTTAGTCAAAGAATTTAAATAATTTGATTCAATTTCAAGTTTTAAATGATATTTATTAGAATCAAAAAATTTATGTTTTTTATGTAGGGCGCTGTTATCTATTACTGAAATACTTTCAATTTTAATATTTTTAACAATTTTATCTTCTATAAAGTTTAAAAAATTATTCATATAACTTCAATTTACTATATAACTACTTTTTTGATATGAAAATTATTTGTGATTGGGAAAATTGTGATCAAACAGGTAGCTATAGGGCTCCTTTAGAAAAAGATAATAGCAAAAAATATAGGCTTCTTTGCTTAGAACATATTAAAATTTTTAATAAAAAATGGAACTATTTCTCTAATATGACAGACCAAGAAGTGGAATATTTTGTTAAATCAGATTTAACTTGGCATAAGGCTACCAAAAGCTTTGGTTCCTCAGATAATTTTTTTAACATTCTTTGGAATAATGCTCTTGAAGATAAGTTAAATATTTTTAAATCTGAAAATTTTAATGAGTATAAAAGAACACAATTAAGCAATACGGATAGAGATGCGTTTGATGCCATGGAACTAAAATACGATGCTAAATGGGAAGAAATTCAAAAACAATTTAAAACTCTTGTAAAGAAGTATCATCCTGATAAAAACCTAGGCAGTAGAAAATTCGAAGAAAAATTAAAAAAAATTACTTTAGCATACAGTCAGCTAAAAATGATAATAAGGGAAAAAAAGTGACACATTTAACTACATTAAAAAAACCAGATATTAAAATATCGGTAAAACAAACTTTTGGTATTGATACTGAAATGCAAGTTGAAGCATTTTCAGAAAAAAATGAGTTTGTTCCGAAAGTTGATCTAGACTATAAATTCGACAGGGATACAACTTTGGCTATTCTTTCGGGGTTTGCTTTCAATAAAAGAGTCTTAATTCAGGGTTACCATGGTACTGGTAAATCTACACATATTGAGCAAGTTGCCGCTAGATTAAACTGGCCTTGTGTGAGGGTCAATCTTGATAGTCACGTTAGTAGAATAGATCTAATAGGAAAAGATGCTATCGTTTTAAAAGATGGTAAACAAGTTACTGAATTTAAGGAAGGAATACTTCCTTGGTCCATACAAAATCCAGTTGCTTTAGTTTTTGATGAGTACGATGCAGGCAGACCCGATGTAATGTTTGTTATTCAACGAATTCTTGAAAGTGAAGGTAATTTTACATTGCTTGATAAAAACAAGGTTATCTCTCAGCACGACTATTTTCGAATGTTTGCTACCACAAACACAATTGGTCTTGGAGATACCACTGGTCTTTACCACGGCACACAACAGATCAACCAAGGCCAAATGGATAGATGGAATATTGTTACAACCCTTAACTACTTACCGTTTAAAAAAGAGCTAGAAATAGTCCTAACAAAAAATAAAAATTATAACTCTAAGGAAGGAAAAGAGAAAATTTCCAACATGATAAAGGTTGCTGACTTAACACGAAAAGGATTTGTAAACGGTGATATATCGACAGTTATGAGCCCTAGAACCGTTCTGCACTGGGCAGAAAATACTAAAATATTTAAAGATCACGGATATGCATTTAGATTAACTTTTTTAAACAAATGTGATGAAACAGAAAAAAAAATTATTTCTGAATACTATCAGAGATGCTTTGGTGAAGACCTCCCAGAATCTTCTGTAAATGTTACGATTTCTTAAATGGGAAAAGAAGTTGAAAATTTAGAAAATTTCAAAAAAGCAATAACCTCCACAATAAAATCTATTATTGGCGACCAAAATATTGACGTTACATTTGGTAGCGAAATAGTAAAAAAAAATATAAATATTATCAGTCTTCCAAGCGTTCAAAATATAGATAATAAAATTGATTATATAAAAACAAGGGCTTTAGCAGACTCTGGTGCTTTAAAATTAAAATGTTCAGATAAAAATATTTATGATTCTTTTGAGCCACAGGGCAAAATTTCAAAAATTTTATATGCGGTTGCGGAAAAGATAAGATATGAAAATATTGGGTCTTCTTATTTTTTAGGAATTAAAGAAAATTTAAATCAATATTACAAGATCAAAGCTAAACAAAAAAATGATCCTAAAGACGATGTTTATGAATTTGTAGATGCTTTTGAAAATTATTTAAGAAGTAAAATTTTTAAATTAAGTAACAATAGTGATACAGAGAAAAAATATAAAAAATATAAAAAAAAACTGGACGATAAGTTAAGAAATCAATTAGATTCTTTAAATGAGTCAATTTTTGATCAAAAAAAATTCAATTCTTTAATTTCTAAAATAATTTTTCAAATGAGAGTAGATGAAAGTATTGAGTCCCAAGAAAAAAATAGTGATCAAAAAAATGAAGAAAATATTGAAAATAAATCTAACGAACAAAATGAACAAGAATCAAAAAATTCAGAAAATAACGATATATCTATCGATGCCAACTTACCTAATTTGGATCAGTTATCCTCTGAAACTAACAACGAAGTAGAGACCGATCAAGAAGATAAATCTCTAAATTCTCAAAAAAATAATAGAGAGGGAAATAAAGATTTTGGAGATTCAAAGTATAGATTTTATACACAAGAGTTTGATGAAATAGTTAATGCAGAAGAATTAGAAAGTGAGGAAGAGCTCTTAAGATTAAGACAAAATCTTGACCAGCAATTATTAAGCTTAAAGAATTTTATTTCTAAATTAGCTAATAAATTACAAAGAAAATTATTGGCAAAACAGAATAGGTCTTGGGATTTTGACTTGGAAGAAGGCGCGCTAGATACTTCAAAATTAACAAGGATTATTATTGACCCTTTGAACTCGCTTTCTTTTAAGAAAGAAAAAGACATAAAATTTAAAGACACACTAGTTACCATCTTAATTGATAATTCTGGTTCCATGAGAGGAAAGCCAATTTCAGTAGCCGCAATTTGTGCTGATATTCTATCGAGAACCTTAGAAAGATGCTCTGTCAAAGTTGAAATATTAGGATTCACTACAAAGCACTGGAAAGGTGGGGAATGTAGACAAAAATGGATAGACAATCACAAACCATTATTACCTGGAAGACTAAATGACCTAAGGCATATCGTTTATAAATCAGCAGATACACCATGGAGACAAGCTAAAAATAATATGGGGCTTATGCTGAAAGAAGGTCTATTAAAAGAAAATATTGATGGAGAAGCGCTAAGATGGGCACATAATAAAATACTAAAAAGAAAAGAAGAAAGAAAAATATTGATGGTTATATCTGATGGGGCTCCTGTTGATGATTCAACTTTATCAACAAATACAAGTGACTATTTAGAAAATAATTTAAAACAAACAGTAAAATGGATAGAAAAAAATTCTTCTATTGAATTACTTGCTATCGGTATTGGACATGATGTAACGCGATATTATAACAAAGCGATAAAAATTGCAGATGTACAAGATCTTGGGGATGTGATGATAAATCAATTAGCCGATTTATTTAGTGAAAATAAAAAAAAAAAAATTCACTAAGCTGAATATTTTTTTCCATTTAGATCGCTTATTTTAGAAATTAACAATCTGAAAGGAATTAACATCAAAAAAGCCATTAAAAATTTTACAAATAAATCTCCAAAAGCAAGTGTTACCCAGGGAATACCCGTTCCTAAAAATGAAATAGAAAAAAATAAAAAAGTGTCTATGGTCGAACCCAAAACAGACGAAGTTATTGGTGCAACAAACCATACTTTATTTCTTAGTCTCTGAAAGATTTCTATATCAATTAATTGCGCAACTAAAAAAGCTATACCTGAGCCTAGGGCTATTCTAATTGAAATTATATCTTCGAAATTTTTTGAAACCAAAGCTGTCAAAAAAATTCCTATAGCAAAACCAATATATACTAATTTCTTGGCCTCTTTCTTTCCAAACCTTCTGTTTGCTAAGTCAGTAATTAAAAAAGTTATAGGATAACTAAATGCTCCATAAGTTAGTATATCCTGTAGTTTAAATTTATTGATCGGAAATTGAACTAAATAGTTTGAAATAATAATTATTGCACCCATCATTATTGAAAGGGAAATAAAAAGATTTCTATCTGATGATTTTTTTACTGACACTTAAGCGAGTGTGTTAATGCTAATCTTCAACTTTTGTGCTTTTCTAGAAAGTTTTTGTTTTTTTACCGATTTTAAATATTGGTCGAGACCGCCTTTAAAATCTACTGAACGTACAGCTGAGTTGGTTACCTTTAGTGTGACATTTTTTTTAAGCTTATCACTCTTAAAAGTTACTTTTTTTAAATTTGGTAAAAACCTTCTCTTGGTCTTATTGTTAGCATGGCTAACATTATTACCTTTTAAGGGTGATACACCAGTAAGTTCGCATCTTTTTGACATAAATTAATTTTATTTCAGTGGTATATTTGGTGTGATTACTATGGTCAAGTTAATATATCTAGATTGACAATTAAACAATCAAATAATATTAGGATTAATGGACTTTTACTTACCTATTGCACAAGTTCAAATTAGTATTACCACAGTAATACTCTTAAGTTTCGGTATTGGTGTTTTGTCAGGAATATTTGGAATAGGTGGAGGATTTTTAATGACTCCTCTTCTTATCTTTCTTGGAATACCAGCAACATATGCTGTTGCAAATGTAGCTAACAATATTTTAGGCATATCAGTTTCTGGTGCAACCACACATTGGTACAAAAAAACACTAGATTATAAAATGGGATTTATGATTGTAATAGGTGGATTGCTTGGTGCTATCGTAGGCATGCAAATTTTTAATTATCTTCGAGAGCTTGGTAATATTAATACAATCATAGCACTAGCTTATGTTTATTTACTAGCGATTATTGGAACTCTTATTTTTGTTGAAGGGGTTAAAGAGGTAAGTGCCTTAAAAAAAAAAGTATTAATTAAAAAAAAATTACATACACATTATTGGATTCATGGTCTTCCTTTTAGGATAAGATTTAGTAAATCTAAATTATACGAAAGTGCGTTAACACCAATAGTCTTAGGATTTATTGTTGGTTTGTTTGCATCAATCATGGGTATTGGTGGAGCTTTCATAATGGTTCCTGCAATGATTTATTTAATTGGGATGCCTACCAAATTGATTCCAGGAACATCTTTATTCGTGACTATTTTTATTACAGGATTTGTAGTTATAGCTCACGCTATACAATTTAAGTCTATAGATCTTGTGCTAGTCTCTTTTTTATTATTTGGTTCAATTATAGGTTTGCATGTAGGTTTAAAAATTTCTGAAAAATTAAACGCTTCAGAATACAAAGCTTTGTTAGCTATTTTATTAATTGCCGTTGGTGTTTTTATGGGTGTAGAGACATTTGTATTCAATAATGGTGCAAATGTTTTAAAAACTATATCTTCACAAGAAATTAATTCTGATTTAAGTCTTTTAATAATTAATCTAGCAAAAAATTCTCCAATAGGTTACGCGTCTCTATCTGTGGTATTTGTCATGTTTGTTGGATTTATTTTTTCTTATATTAGAGAATTAATTCATCACTTTAGGTACTCAAAAAAAACTAAGAATTGATACCGATAGCTTGCTGAATATTCTGTATTTTTTCTTTTTTTAAAATTTCAATTAATTCTTTTTTAATATCTTTAACCACTCCAGGTCCTTTATAAACCATTCCAGTATAAAGCTGTATTGCCGTTGCGCCAGCTGCAATTTTTTCGAAGGCGCTTTGTCCGCTATCAATTCCACCTACTCCAATAATAGGTATTTTTTTTTTATTGAGTTTATAAAAACTTTTTATAAATTTTAATGACAATTTTTGTAGTGGTAGGCCAGACAATCCCCCAATTTCATTTTTTTTTGAGTCGACTAGGTTACCTCTATTTTGATTTGTGGTATTAGATAATATCAGCCCATCAATTTTAAATTTTAATACCATTTCATTAATATTGGTAATTTCATTTTCTCCAATGTCTGGAGAAAGCTTTAAGGCTATTGGGCATGTTAAGTTTTGTTTTTTTTTAATGCCTGACAATTTACTTAAAAGTTCAGATAATAATTTTTCTTCATGGAAATCTCTTAATCCCACAGTGTTAGGAGAAGAAATGTTAACGGTTATGTAGTTGGCAAATTTGTTTAGTTTACTAAAACACTCTATAAAATCTAGAATTTTTTCTTTCGTATCTTTATTTGGACCTATGTTAACACCCAAAAATTGTTCTGGTAAATTTTTTTTTAAACGATCAGATACTGTTTCTATGCCATCATTGTTAAATCCTAGCCTATTTATCATCGCTTTATCACCTTCAAGTCTAAAGACTCTAGGTTTAGGATTGCCAAATTGTCTTCTTGGTGTGATTGTTCCAACTTCAACAAAACCAAAGCCAAGTTTAAATAACGAATTGTATACTTCGGCACTTTTGTCAAACCCAGCCGCTAACCCAATTGGATTTTTTAATTTTTTTTTAAATAATTCTGTTGAAAGCATATCTTCGTTTTCAACCTGGAAAAAACTTTTCGGTATAAAATTAAGTTTTAAAGATTTAATTGCTAAATCATGAGCAGCTTCCGGGTCTAGAGTAAAAATGTAAGGCCTTAAAAATGAAAACATTTAATTTTTTTTTAATTTTTGATTAATTAACTTAATTGTTTCTTTAACACCAAAAAAACTAATAAAAAAACCCATCCTAGGTCCATCTACACTACCAAAAATAACTTCATAGATTAATATAAACCACTCTCTAAGTTTTTTTTCATAACCATTTTCTTTTCCTGTTGAGTAAACAACTGTCTGTATGTCTTCTGGTTTAGAATCTTGTGTAATTAGTTCTAATTTTTTAACTAAATTTAAGAGAGCTTTTTTTTCAATTTCGTCGGGTATCTTGTACTTTTTGTTCGGTTCTACTTTGTCTTTAAAGTAATTAATTGCATAATTAGTTAATTTATCAAACACTGGATGATTCTCTGGTTTAATATCTTGGTGAAATCTTTGTACAAACTTCCATAGAATTTCTTTGCTCTCCGCATTACTAGAGCCAACTAAATTTAGAAGCATAGAAAAAGTCATAACTATCTTTTCTTTCGGAGGTTTTCCACTATGAACGTGCCAAACAGGATTTAATAGTTGTTCATTAGGTTTTTGTTTAGGGAAAGCTTCAATTAATGAAAGATATTCATCAACCGCTTTAGGCACTACCTCGGAGTAGAGTTTTTTCGCGCGTGTTGGGTTCTGGTACATGTACAGAGATAAACTTTCAGGAGACGCATATCTTAGCCACTGCTCTATTGAAATACCGTTACCTTTTGATTTTGAGATTTTTTCTCCTTTTTCGTCTAAAAATAGTTCATAAGCAAATCCACTTGGTGGTTTTTTTCCAAGAATTCTACGAATTTTATTTGATAGAATTGCACTTTCTGTCAAATCTTTTCCATACATTTCAAAGTCAACATCAAAGGTAAACCAACGCATAGCCCAATCAACTTTCCATTGTAATTTACAATTACCATTTTTTATGTTCGTTTCTATTTTTTTTCCATAGTTATCAAAAATAACAGTGCCATCTTTTTTATTCATTTCTAGTAATGGGATTTCTAAGACTTTTCCTGTCGTTGGACATATTGGCAAAAATGGACAGTATGTTTTTTTTCTTTCAGTGCCAAGCGTCGGTAATATAATTTCCATTATTTCTTCATATTTTTCTAAGACACGCATTAAAGATTCATTAAATTTTCCACTTTTGTAATTTTCAGTAGAGCTTTTAAAGTTAAATTTAAAATTAAATTTATTTAAAAAATCTTTAAGCATTTCATTGTTGTGCTTTCCAAAGCTGTCGAATTTATTGAATGGATCTGGAATGCTAGTCAAAGGCTTACCGAGATTTTCTATCAGAACTTTGTTGTTAGGTATATTGTCTGGTACTTTTCTTAAACCATCCATGTCATCAGAAAATGTTATGAGGTCAGTTTCAATTTTTTGAATATGATTTAGTGCATTGATCATCATAGTAGTTCTTGCCACTTCTCCAAAAGTACCAATATGAGGTAAACCACTAGGACCGTACCCTGTTTGAAAAATAATTTTATTTTTAGACTTTATTAATTCTTTTCTCTCCCGTAAAAGTTTTCTGATTTCAACAAAAGGCCAAGAAGAAGTTGATTGAATTAAATTAACATCAAGCATAAGAATGGTTTATTAAATTTTATAGATAAAATACAGATATAATTACAAGATAATAAGTTGAATT
>MDTF01001373.1_pt1 | contig 14131 bp, 11 predicted proteins | sample 811191 | NCBI WGS metagenome assembly MDTF01 (sample SAMN05326649, study PRJNA326480) | marine metagenome | isolation source: seawater | place: Southern Ocean | collected 2011
AGATTTAAGAACTTGTTCAACTTTTTTTAAACTAGATTTATCAAAGTATGGATATGTAATTTTCATAAAAATTTTATTTATTTATAAACCAATTATACTTAAAATACTTTTATTTACTTTTTCAATTTGATATTTATCTTTTGCTATTAAATAACTTTCTTTAGCCATAGCTTGAATTGTTTCATCTTTTTCTTCTAATAAAGTTATCATAGCTTTTGCTAATGCTTCTGAATTTTTAGGTGGAACTAATAATCCATTTTTTTTGTGAATTACCGTTTCACGACAACCTGGTACATCTGTGGTTATTACAGGTCTTCCAGTTGAAAGTGCCTCAAGTGTAGAACGTGGTGTTCCTTCTCGATATGATGGCAACACATAAAATCTGCATGATTTTAAAATATATTGCACTGATTCAATTTCTCCTAAGAATTGAATGTCTCCTTGTTTAATCCATGATTGTAATTCTTTGAAACTTATACTTGATGGATTTTCATCCAAATATCCTGCCAATTGAAATATTGCATTTGGGATGCGTGAACGTACAATTTGGGCAGCTTGAACATACTCTCTTACACCCTTGTCGACTAATAATCTTGAAATCATTAAAAAAATTGGTTTAGATGGTAAATTAGAAAATGGATACGCATTTAAATCAACACCCGTACCATTTACAACTCTTGTTAAATTATTATTTTTTATAATTTTAAGTTTAGAAAATAAACTTGCATCATCCTTATTTTGGAAAATAACTTTTGTGGCACTTTTAAGTGCCTCTTGATATAATTTAATCACTAAATATTTTAAGATTATACGTGTAAAAATATTATCTGTACTAAATACATATCCTAAGCCTGTAATCAAGGGGCAGTAGGTAATTTTTGGAAAATTTTTTAAAATTATACCCACATATATTACTGGTTTTGAATTGTAAGCAATAACAATATCAGGTTTACAATTTTGTATAATGATACGCATTTCTCGATATGATTTGTATTCTTGAAGAATATTTAATCCACTTCTTGAAACTGAAAAAATAATAATATTTACACCTAAATCAATTAATTGATTTTTTAAATTATCTACAAATTTATGTTTTGTTGTAGCTACACTTACTTTGTTACCTTTACGTAATAATTCTTTTATTAATGGTAGTCTAAAATTTATTAAAGAGGGAGCATGGCTCGAAAATATTAAGATATGTTTCATAATTTGTAAATTTTTCAAAATTTTTCTTAATCAATAAAATAAGAATTTTATTAAAGTTAAATAATAATGATATCTATAATCTTAAATCAACTTGATCTTTTGAAAATAAATATTTTAAGTCATAGATAACATGATCTTTTTTACATAAATTTGAAATAAATTTTACCCCCATGGATTTAAATTTTTCATGTGCGACTGCTATGATTACTCCATCATAAGTGTTTTGAGCTAATTTTAAGCTTGGATAAACATTATATTTTTTTTTAATTTCCTCATTATCTGCCCAAGGATCATAGAGATCTAAATTACAATCATATTTTTTTAGTTCTTTTATTACATTTTCAATTCCAGAATTTCGAATATCTTTACAATTTTCCTTAAATGTCAGGCCCATGATTAAAATTCTAGATTTTTTAATTTGTATCTTTTTTTCTTTTATCTTTTTTATGAACTCTAATGCTACATAGATGCCCATTTTATCATTAATCTCTCTACCTGCTAAAATAATTTTTGGCTTATATCCAATGCTCTCAGCTTTATGAGTAAGATAATAAGGATCTACTCCAATACAGTGTCCACCCACTAAGCCAGGTTTAAAAGGCAAAAAATTCCACTTACTTCCTGCGGCATCTAATACAGCTTTAGTGTCAATATTCATTTTACCAAATAGTATCGATAGCTCATTTATTAAAGCAATATTTAAATCTCGCTGCGTATTTTCAATTACTTTTGCGGCCTCTGCAACTTTTATACTTGGAGCTTTATGAGTACCTACGGTTATAATTTCATTATATAGATCATCCACTAAATCTGCAATTACTGGCGTTGAACCTGATGTAATTTTTTTAATATTTGAGATAGTTCGATCTTTATCGCCAGGATTAATACGCTCTGGACTATAACCACAAAAAAAATCTTGGTTAAATTTTAATTTTGAAAATTTCTCTAATACAGGGACACATTCATCTTCAACACAACCAGGATACACAGTCGATTCATAAATCACTAAATCTTTCTTCTTAAGTAAATTACCAACAAGTTTGCTAGCCATTAATAAAGGCTTTAAATTTGGCTTTTTAAATTCATCAATAGGTGTTGGAACGGCAATAATATAGCAGTTTGCAGATTTTAGTTTTTCTGCACTATTGGTAAATTTTAATTTTTTTGAACTTCTTAATTTTTTTTTATCAAATTCTAAATTTCTATCTAATCCAGAGTTTAATTCTTTTATTCTTAATTCATTAATATCAAAACCAATTACCGATCTTATTTTGGCAAATTCTAAAGCAAGTGGTAGGCCTACATAACCTAAGCCAATAATTGCTAATTTGATTTTTTTGTTTGTACTGGGCATTCAATAATAAGCTTATAATATCTAATAATTTTAAAACTATATAAATTCTTAATTTAATTGTTGATAATTAAATTTACCTTCAACTAATTTTAAATTAACATATTACCTTGTTTATCTACAAACTGTAATTGAAAAAAGTTAACTTTAAAATAAGAATTATTTAGGAAAATACTCAATTAAAAAATTTTTTTAGTAAATAATAAAAGATGTAATTAACAATTAAGCAAGTAAGACCTAATAACCTTGAAATAATTACAATTAACGCACCCTCTAAAAATAGTAGTCCAAGCTGCTGTCCGTATAGTCCTAGAATGCTTTCTCTCACACCTATAATGTTATCTATTGGTCTAATCATTCTTATCAAATAATTCGTTAAAAAAAATAAAAAGACGACTTTTAAGTCTACAGTTTCTAATAAAAAATTAAAAATTAGATTAAATTTCAAGTACTCAAAGCTAATTAAAAAAAGTGTAAAAAATAAAAAATTTGCAAATATCTTTTTATTTGAAACTAATGTTGATAGTTTAAACGTTATTAAAAGTTCTTTTAATAAAAATTTTAAAAATTTAATTTTTTTTAATAATTGAAATGAACTTAAATAGTTTAAAATCACGATAATATATTTTAAAGTAATTTTTGAAGTTATTATCAAAGAAAATGTGAATAAAATTAAAAGTATTGATAGGCTATAAAAATTAGCCTCATTAAAATAAAAAGATAAAAGAATCGATACTGACGAATAAATTAATGATCCCCAGAAAAAAATAAAGATATACATATTTAGATATTCTTTGTGAGAATAATTATTTTTTTTCATTTCTGTTGATCTTAAAATATGTCCTACTCCCCAGAATGGGCTATGATTAATTAATCCTGTTAAATAAAATAAGCTGCTCCATTCAACAAAGCTTGCATTATATTTTGATGTCAAATTTAAGAAGTAAAAGGACCTTATATTTAATAAATTTTGCATAATGATCACAATAACAATTAATAAAAATATTGTTTGATATTCAAAATTTATTTTATTTAGAACAATTTGATAGTTTTCCTCAGAATTTGCATAAAGAAAAAATAATGAAATTATTAGAACTGAAATCTTAATATATTTGTAAAATTTATTTTTGTTCATCAACTTTTGCTATACAATTAATTCATACTAAGTTTTTACCATTCATAGTTGATTTTTAATAATAAACTATGAATCATTTCTAAAATTTTATTTAATTTTTTTTAATTTAATTCGTGCAATTACTGGGGCAGCAATTGCTATAAAAATTCCAATAAATTTCACACGATGTCTAATACTTGTTCCAAAATTACCCACACCAAAAGAATAAATAGTAAGAAACATAATCAAAATTATAATTAAAAAGCGTGTTTGTGGATTTTTATATAAAGCCTTTCGATTACGCAGAATACAAAACGATAGATATATGTAAAAAATACCGTCAAGTAATCCCATTAAATGTGAACTGCGCTTTATATCCCATGGAAAAGGAGCATATAAAAAATATCCAATTCTAATTGGAGTTAAATAAATTATTTCTATCATATTTTCTGGTACAGTCCATGAGGGAAACTGTGCCCCAGTTTTAAGACCATATGATCCTTTTGTAGCTTTACCGATTTTCCAAATTAGTCTTTCCTTTATATTTTGTACATTTGATACCATGCTTTGATCTTCACCTTTAAGAGCTCCAAGATTATTAATATTGCCAAGTTTAGGAATTGCATAGAAACCCAAAAGATATGCCAAAACTGGTAATAAAAATATTGGTAGTAAAAACAATAAATATATATTTTTTTTTTTGAAGCGTAAGAAATAATTATTCTTTTTTAATATATGGAAAAACATATAAATTAAAAAAAACAAAAGTCCTACTATTATTGGTCCATGAAAAAGAGATCCTATAAAAAATCCAAAAGATAATTTTATAAAATAAATGATTTTGTTCTTATTTATGAAATTAACACAATTAATTAAAGCATATGTTATGAAAAAAACTACATAAATTTCCCTCATCATAATTGCAGAGTACAAAATTAGTGATGGAAGTAATGCAGCAAGCCAACCAGCTTTTATCGCAGCATGACTACCCCAAAGAATGAAAGCAAGTCTATATATTAGATAAACTGAACCAGTACCAATTCCCACACTAACCGCATTAACCATCATCGGGGATCTAGTATCAAGAAGTGTATATAAAATAGACATTAATTGTGAAAGAAAATATGAGCTACCGTCTAATAATTTATAAATTATTTCAAATCCATGTTCTTGAGAGAAGTCCATAGCTTTATGCTCAAAGCTCCATCCATCCATCATGCTTCCTGGTAAAGGAAACAAATATTGATCTATAATTAGAGCGAAAGATCTTAAAAATAACGCTACAAATAAAAAATTTTTAGTTTCAGGATTTTTTCGAGCAATCCAAATTATAATTAAAGTGATTATTAATAAAGTACTCCATCCTGATACAGTTTCAGAATTTGCATTTACTAAAAAATGTTCAGAAGTAGTATCTGCTAATAAATCAGGATTCATATTTATAAAAATTAAAGTTAATTATTTATTTAAATCAATATCTGTAATTAATAAACAAATTTAAGATCAATATTTTAAATTATATTTAAATAATGGAAAAATGTTCAAAAAAATTTCAAAACCATCAAAAGATTATTTTGAAATACTTAAATTTTGGTAAAATTTGCCGTATCTTTTAATGAAAGATTTATCACTATAAAATTCAAGATCTGCACTTAAGTCTTTTATTTTTAGTTTATTATTGCTTAAGTTGTCCAATAATAACCTTAATGAATTTTTTAAAGACTCTTTTGATTCACATTTAAAACTAAAAACCCCATTGTAACTTGAGAAAACATTATAAAGACCAGGTGTATCTGAAATCAGTATTGGCAAACCTGACGACCTCATTTCAACAGCTACCAAGCCAAAACCTTCCCATCTTGATGGGATTACTCCAATATCAGATTCATATATGTGTGTTGAAGGATCGTCAGTAAAAGGAATAAACTTAATTATAGACTCTAAAGAAAGTTTTTTTGTTAAATCAACTAACTTTTTTTTTTCTGGGCCTGATCCAATTATTTTTACTTGATTTATCTTATTTGATAAAGAGGGTAGTATTTCAATTAATAAATCAATCCCTTTTTTAAACGTTAAAGAACCTAATATTAAAATATTTAATTTTTTTTTTATAAAATCTCTATTCCTGTATTTGTACAGCTGTGTTCCATTTTCTATTACGGAAATTTTATTGGACTTAATACTGGGCATATACGATAGCAATTCAAATTTTGTAGACTCGGAAATACATATAATGTGCTTCAGTGAGTTATAAATCAAATATTCAAATGGATATAGATAAGGTTTTGAGCGTCTTCTGTTATATGTATTATGTTCAGTATGAATGTGATTAATTCCAAATAAAATAGACGGTAAATAAGTTGTATAAAGTGATTTGCCTAAATGAGAATGTAATACTAAATTTCCCCTATCTTTTATTTTAAATAAAACTTTAATAAGCTCAAAAGTTGCTAATATAATAGACCATAAACTTTCAAATTTTATATTTAGAGATGAATAATTTGAATTAAATTTATTTTTTTCACTTAATTTTTTTAAAGTGACAACCTTTTGATTGGTTTCAAAATTTTTCTGGATGAAAGATACCAATTTTTCCGCTCCTCCTCCTGAGTCAGAGTCAATAATATGTATAATTTTAGTATCACTTATTAAAAAAGCTTCTTTTTTTTGAATATCATTATTTATTATATAATATGCTTTAGAGATATATTTATAAATAGTAGAAAAATTTCTTCGAAAAAATAATTTTGTAACTCCTAACATTGTTGAATAAATAGCTATTAAAAAATTACCACCTACAAGCCGTATAATTTTATAATTCTCGAAAAAAGTAGAATATCCACCACTTATTCCACCAAGACGAAAGGATCCTATTTTTTTTTTAAGATTTAATGGCTCATATCCCTCTTTCAGTAGCTTCAAAACAAAAAAGAAGTCAGCTCTATTTTTGAATCTTAAATCAAATAAACCATATTTTCTAAAAGCTTTAAGGGGCACAAATATACCAAGATGATTTGATGGCATTTCAATGTATTTTCTTTTAATTATTTGTTTCGTTGAACGACATATTTTTGAACCTATTATATTATTGTTTTTATCTACATAATCTATGTCACCTACACTAAAAAAAAAATTTGTTTTTTGCTTGGAAAAAATTTCGTTTATATTATTTAATGTATTTTCATAAATAAAATCACCTCCATTAATAAAACCAATTAAATCTCCACTAGCTTGATCAATTCCTTTATTCATGGCATCGTAAATTCCTTTGTCAGGTGATGATTTAAAGTATTTAAATTTATCTTTGTGCTTATTTAAAATTTCTAATGTGCCATCAGTTGAACCACCATCAATTACAATATATTCTAAATTAGGATAATTTTGATTCAGTACACTCTTAATAGTTTGCTCTATTGTTTCAATATCATTTAAACTTATAGTAACTATAGATAATTTTAACATATCATTATTTTAAATAAAAAAATTCAAGTTTGCTAAAAAATATTAAATTTTAACTTTATGATTTGTTCCTACCAATGAATTATCATGATAGCTTCATGAATATTATATTAAATTCTTTATAGTTTAAATTTTTTTTAGGCATACCAACATATGTTCGCCAATTTTTTTTGATAGTCTTTTAAAAACTTTTGATGGCATATATTCAAAATGTTTTATCTTTTTATAAATATTTTTTTTATACGGTTTAATCTGGTAAGGGAAAATAAAATCCTGTGAAATATCTATAATTTTAAATTTATTTTGAATTATTTGCTGTAAATCTTGTTGGTCAACTTTATAAACAACAGGGCAACTTTTTTGTGCCTCAAATCTGTAATTTGTCACATCTAACATAAAATTTTTATATGAATTTTTTGCATATAACATAATTTTTATTAATGTATTTTTATTTGCTATCTTATAAATTTCATTAAATGCTTTTTTCATATCAGGAGTATGATGAATAACCCCAAAAGAATATATTAAATCATAATTTATTTTGGGTACATTGGATAAGTCTTCAACACTTGACTCAATTAAAATGCTTTTTTTACTATTCTGTTTTAATACTTTAATTCTTTCACTAAAAATGTCTAAAGAGCTTCTTGATAAATCAACTCCAGTGTATTTAGCACCATTTTTAATAAATTCGGTCCCATCTGTACCAATTCCACAGCCAATTTCTAATACGTTTTTTTCTTTATAGTTTTTAAAATCAGCAAATTTTGGAATATGAGGTTCTACAAAATACCTTTTCTTTCTAACTTCATTAAAATATTCTTTAGATAAAAATTTTTTCTTTGAATGATTAATATTACAAGGTTGATCATTCCAATAATTTTTAACTTGAAAAATTTTACTCACAACAAATAATTAGATTATTAAAAAAATATATCAAATAATTTTTCATTTTTCTTATTGTTTCCTCATTTGGCCAATTCTTATAGGATTTCTTTAGTAAATATACTTAATTTTTTTTTATTTGTTCAGAAATCCAATTATATGTTTTATCAAAACCTTCTTTAAGGGTTAAGCTTGGTTGCCAGTTAAGCTTTTCTTTTATTAAGCGATTATCTGAATTTCTACCACGGACACCAAGTGGACCATCTATATGATTTATAGTTAAATTTTTACCAGCAATTTTCATTATCATTTCAGCCAATTGATTAATTGAAACTTTTTCCTCTGAACCAATATTAACTGGGCCAGAAAAATTACTTCTTAGCAGTCGAATTGTTCCCTCTATGCATTCATCAATAAAAAGAAATGATCTAGTTTGCATTCCATCACCCCAAATATCAATGGAACCCCCTTCATCTGCGGTTGCAATTTTTCTGCACAATGCTGCTGGAGCCTTTTCTCTTCCACCATCCCATGTACCCAAAGGTCCAAAAATGTTGTGATATCTTGCAATTTTACAATTTAAATTAAAATTTCTTGCATAAGCTAGATATTGTCTCTCACTAAATAATTTTTCCCATCCATAATCACTATCAGGGTTTGCAGGGTAGGCACTGTCTTCAGAGCATAAAGGATTATCTGGATCCATTTGATTGTGCTCAGGATAAATACATGCAGACGAACTATAAAATATATTCTTAATATTTCTATTTTTACAAGTTTCTAAAACATTTAAATTAATCGTTGCAGAATTATGCATAATGTTAGCATCGTTATCACCTGTAAAAATAAATCCTGCTCCACCCATATCCGCAGCTAGCTGATACACTTCATCAAATTTTTGATCAAAAACTCTTTCACAAAAATATAAATCTCTCAGATCTCCTCTCAAAAAATCATCTGCAGCAGTCTCATTAAATTCAGGAAATTTTAAATCTACACCCCTTACCCAAAAACCCTCTGATTTTAAACGTTTAATTAACTGATTTCCAATAAAGCCACCACCGCCTAGTACAATTGCTTTTTTAATAGTCATAATATAAATTTTCTTTATTAGGTTAGTATATATTGTATATAGCTTATTTTTAAAGAGTAAATGTTATTAATTGAAAAAAAATTCATTTTAAAACTGTGATTATAATAATAGAAAATGGTCAATTTGGAAATCAGTTATTTCAATTTAACTTTTGTCTAAAAGTTGCAAAATCAAATGAAAAAATAATTTTTGTTGGATTTGATAATTTATCAAAATTTATAAAAAAAAATAATAAATTTTTTTTTTATAAAAAAAAAAACTTCATAATAAAATTTATAATTAGATTTAGATTTTTTGTAATAAATACAGTAAATAAATTTAAAATTACAAAAACTATTATACAACATGATAATAGAAATAATATTCTAAAACAAAAAGGATTATTTAATTTTTTAACTTTTGTAGATGGTCACTTTGAAAATGAAAAATTTATTAAAAGAAATTTAATAAGATACATTGAAAAACCACAGATAGAATATAGAGCAAAAAAATATTTGAAATTATTAAAAAAAAATGACAAACAAAAAGTTTTTTTTATACAAATAAGATTAACAGATGCTATTTTTGGTATAGATAAAAAGTATCCATCAGTAGTACCTTTAAGTTGGTTTTTTAGGTGTAAAGATATATTAAAAAAAAGTTATAAAAATTCTTTATTTATTTTTATTTCAGATGATACTAATTTTTTAAAAAAAAACTTAAAAAGAAATGAAATTTACTTAAAAAATACTGATCCTTTTTTTAATTTTTATATTATGAAAAATTGTGATGGTGGAATTTTATCTCCTAGTACTTTTGCATGGTGGGCAGCTTATTTTTCTCGAAAAAAAATTTTTTTTGCTCCGGAATATTGGCACGGTCATAGAAAAAAAAAATTTCATCCACGGGGTTTTAAAACAAGTTTTTTAAACTATAAAGCTGTTAATAAAAATGAATATTCAAATCAAATAAGAAATGAGCATAAATTTTACAATATTTTACCTTTTAAGTAATTTATTTAAATTTTCTAAAAATGAGTCTAGTTAAAAAATAATTTGTATAAAAATATATGATACGTATATATAGGTCATGAAAAAAATTCTAAAAAATAAAATATTTTCTATAGGACTTGGTAAGCTTGGATTAATTTTTTCTCATATCTTGTGTGATAAAGGTTACAAAGTTTATGGCTATGACAAAAATTCAAAGATAAAAGAAAATTTATTTATTAAAGAGGAAAATAATCTTGAGCCAAAATTAAATGAATTAATTCACAAAAATAAAAAAAAATTTGAATTTACCGAAAATTTTGAAAAAGCAGTAAAAGAAACAACAATATGTATTATTGTATTACCTACTCCATCAAAAAAAAATCACGAATTTGACAATAGCTTTATATTTGAGGCATTAAACAGAATTGGTAAATCTCTAAAATTTAAAAAAAAATACATTATTAATATTACCTCAACTGTTAATCCTGGATCTTGTCATTTATTCATAAATTTTTTAGAAAAAAAATTTTCTTTAAAACATGGGCAGCAATTTATTATTACTTATAATCCTCACTTGATAGCACTGGGTCAAATATATAATGACGTTTTAAATACTGAAACTGTAATAGTTGGATCAGATATTGATTATGGTCATAAATTCTTAAAAAATTTTTATTCTCAAATTTATAAAAAAAACATAAATAAATTAAAATTTTTAAAACTAGAAGAGGCAGAAATCTCCAAGATATCCATTAATGCATTTGTAACGTTAAAAATTTCTTTTTCTAACACACTCAGTCAAATAGCTGATAAACGAGATAATATAAATGTATCAAGAATTATTGATGTACTAGGAAGTGATAACAGAATAGGAAGAAAATACTTGGGTCTAGGCGGATCTTACTCTGGTCCATGTTTTCCTCGAGATAGTATAAATTTTGCAACGTATTTAAAAAAAATTAAAGCTAAAAATTATATTCCAATAGCTGCTGATGAAGTAAATAAATTTCAAATTAATAGATACGTTGAGGTGTATAAAAAATTTTCAAAAAAGATAGCCAAAAAACCTACAGTTGGAATTTGTGGCCTAGCATATAAACAAAATGCAGCAATAACTGATTTTTCGCCTGGTTTACAAATATTAGAAAAATTAAAAAAAAAGAACAATGTAATAATATATGATGAAAGTAAAATTCTGAAATCTTTGAATAAAGATAATAACCTTGCTTATTACACTAATCTTAAAGATTTTTTTGACAAATCAGACATAATATTTGTTTGCTATAAAAATGATAAGTTTAAAAAAATTCAAAATTACAAAACTGAAAATAAAAAAGTTATAATTGACCTGTGGAACTTTTTAAATTTTAAGAACAAGAATATTACTTATAAGGTTTTAGGAATTTCTTAAAAAAACTTTAAATTAAAATTGATAGTATTTGTTTATAGATTTATATTTTAACTAGAATTAATAATTTAATTTAACTTTTTAATTATTCTCATAAAATTATTTGCAAAATCTTCATTTTTGTTCTCTAGTTCTTTACGAATTACATTAATTTTTTTTCTTTTTAAATTAATTTTTCTTGTAGTTATATCTATTAAAATTTTTGCTAAACTTTTATAGCTATATGGATTAAAAAAAATAGAGTTTGGAGATTGCTCTTTATGGATTGGAATATTAGATAATATCTGTGGTGTACCAAAAGATTTGGCTTCCTCTACAGTTGTTGACCAGCCTTCAAAAAAAGATGGGTTTATCAAACACAAACAATTTGCATTTAATTTGTAGACATCATGAAGGGGTATTAGTCCTAAATATTTCACTTTATTTCTTAAATTTGATGATTTAATTTTCTTTAAAATTTTCTTAGCATGGTCTTTTGATCGAAAATCAAATGCTTTTCCTGAAAAAATAATTTGCGGAATTTGGTTATAAATTTTTAAATCTTTAGATTTTATATACTCTAGTGCTTTTAAGACTACCTCTTGATTTTTGTGCATCCAAAATTGATTCGGGATATAAATATATTCTTTTTCAATTTTATATTTTTTTTGTAAATAAGTAAATTTATCAACATGATTCAGGGGATCTGTAAAGATTGAGAATCTAAGAACATGTACTTGTTTGGGATTCTTATTATAAAACTTTATACAATCCTTTTTAGCATCATTACTAGAGACTATAATATTTTTCCTAAACAAAATTTTCATTTTAAATTTAATTTCTCTAGTCCAATAATCATAAAAAGAAAACATTTGAGGTAATCTTTTATGTTGAAAATCTGGTATCCAAGAAATTACATTATTACTATTTGAAAATAATCCAGTGGTATTTAATTCAAAGTAAAAATCTAATTCTTTATTAATAATTTTATTTAGAGGAAAGTTATAAAAATTATTTAAAATCTTTGTTAATAAATTTTTATTTTTTTTTATAATAACAATGCTATCAAATTTGTGTATATCGATATCTTTTAAACTTTCTTTTTCAGTTTTAATATATTTTAATTCAATTTTATTTTTTAATCTTGAATCAATTATTGACGTTACATTTCTTAAATAATTTTGACCACCCACCCAATTCTTTGATCCAAATTGTTTAAAACCTATTTTATAACGCATTGAATTATTTATCTTGGCCTTTTTTTTCCATAGATAAATGATCGTCCCAAACTCTAGACTTTAAGCCAATAGTTAATAGTTTTGGTATAAATTTAGACAGTTTCACTATTGTGATCCACAATTTGTATGAAATTTTTTTTTTAGAAAAAAAATGTCTAGAAGCACCATCTGAAACGAAATGTAATCCAAATTTATCAGCAAGATGTTTAAAAGTTTTCAATCTAAAAAAACCTATGTGTTGCCCATGATCTAGACCATAGTACCACCAATCTTCTGGGTTAGGAGCTGGGTCAGAAATTATATTGGTTGTAAGTAAAATATTTGGAGCAATTTTCAAAAGCCTATCCATTTCTTCAGTGGGTTTCTCAAAATGTTCAAATGCTTCAAACGCCGTCACAAGTGATGCTTTGTCGTTAGTTTTATGCTCGAACCCTCTAGCCACTAAATTGTCACAAAAAGGATCTGCCCAAAAAGCATCAACCCCTAAATCTCTTAAAGAACGAACTAGTAATCCATAACCACCCGCATAATCAACCACATTTTTATCCCTTGCTCCCATGACAACTAAAGTGGCCAATACTAAAGACACATTAGATGAGTTTCGCATCATTACACCTGTATCATGTGTATGCATCACAGACTTATATGCCAATTCCAGCCATGTAGGATCCTCTGTTTGTACATATCCGCAGTTCTCACAATCAAAATATGCAGCATCTTTATTTAGAATTTTAGCTGAAAATAATTGACTTGTTAAATTTTCAGAACAACAACGGCATTTATTCATAACTTGACACCATTAACTATTATTCGTTTTTTGTTTTTTAAAAGACAAGACCTAAAGTACGAAAGATTTTTCAGTGAAACCGATTTTTTTAATTTCATAATTAGTTGTTATCTTATTATTAATAAATATCAAAATTTTATTATATTTGCTTTATAAACTATTTTTTATTTTGCTATAGATATATTTCATAATTCGAAGTGGAAAAATAATCCAATTATATGGAAAACGCATATATTTTCCATTAAAATGATTATCAAAAACATACCGATCCGCTTCTAAATTTCTATAAATTGTTTTGGGATGCTTTAAAATACCAATTTCTTTTGTTGGTATATTATTAAGTTTGTTATTTTTGTTTATAGTATGAGTTGATTTTGATCCAAAACCAATGTTGCTAACTAAATTAACGTTTGGAGTTATAGTTAATCCATTTTTATGCCAAATACTAGCTACCCAGGCATAATCCCAAGTATCAATTTGATTTAAATATATCTTATTAAAATTTTTTTCCCAATATCTTCTCTCAATTTTATCAGGAATATATTTTAGCCAGTTAATTGAATTTTTCCACTCTGGCCAAAAAGATATATCACCTTGATAATGTTTCCAAGCTCTTCTCCAACTTGCCCAACCCCAGCAG
>MDTF01007548.1_pt1 | contig 14129 bp, 8 predicted proteins | sample 811191 | NCBI WGS metagenome assembly MDTF01 (sample SAMN05326649, study PRJNA326480) | marine metagenome | isolation source: seawater | place: Southern Ocean | collected 2011
AAGATGATGTTGTCATTCAAGAAAAAGGAACACCGTTTAATTTAATGGGAAATATACCTATTGAAGCAGATGAGATTGAAGAGATTATGCAAGGTTAAACGCTACATAGATAAGACAAAGCGGGTTTTTCAATCCGCTTTTTTTATTATTAAAAAATTTTCTGTATTTTACTTTATCAAAAATACTACCAACAGCAATTTTATCTAATGTGTTCTCAGCGTGTTTTGTGAATTTTTTCACCCTCTTAGTTACAATTGAGTCTTCAAAACCCTCTTGTTTCTTTACACCAATGAAAACTAGCAAAACCAGCACTAATAAAACTTAATTTATTTTCTTTTAGCATTATTGGTTTTTAAAATGGTGAGTTCATCATTTTTATTAATTGTAATAAAATGTAAAGTACCATCAATTATAATCTTTTCAATTGTCTTTGCTTCTTTATTATTAAAGTAACTATTATCATTTAAAAACTGATAACTTCCAGTTTTATTTCCTAACAAAACATAGCCTTTAGAAGCATCATATTTTATGGTTTCTACTTCTGAGTCGTTTACGTTTCCTACCCCAAAAATATCTAAATAACCATCGTTATTTACATCTGCAACTTCAATATTTAAAGTTGGCGAAAATTGTGCTTCATTTGGTAATTCTATAATTTCAAATTGCCCATTTCCTTTATTTTTTAAAATAACAGAAGCAAAACTGTGCGTAATAAAGTGCGATGCATTATCTAACTTTTCTAAACCATAAATTTGTGGCATAGTAGCAGAGGCAAATTCTGCAAATGTTTTTACTTTATCATCTAGAAAAGGAGTCTGTTGTGTAGAACATTCTTTACCTCGAATTGGCAATAAATCTCCAGTTTTCGAAACCTTGCTCAAAGCAATATCAAAGCTAGAATTATCATCAAAATAATCGGCATAAATATGTAAGGGTTTTTCTTCTGTTGGATGAAATTTATTGTTCTTCCCCCAATTACCAATGATGTAGTCTACGTTTCCATCTTTATCTAAATCGGATGCTGTAATTGTTTGAAACCATCCATTTACATTAGTAATTCCATCAATTTCTTTTAGATAGAATTTACTTTCTCTATTTTCATAAAATGTAATTGGCATCCATTCTCCAACAACAATTAAATCTTGGTCTCCATCATTATCAAAATCAGAAAATAGAGCATCATTTATCATTCTTAAATTTGAGATGTCATCAAACTTTTCATCAATAACATTCGTGTATTTTCCGTTGTTATTTTCTAAAAGATAGGATTTTTCAGAAAGTGGATATTGACCATATTTCACTCTGCTTCCCACAAAAATGTCTTGTTCACCATCTTTGTCAAAATCTGCAAAGGCAATTCCTTTTGTGTTGATTAAAGCAGTTGGAAGTTCCCCTTTTTTGAACCGACCCTTTCCGTTGTTTATGTAGATTCTATCTTGTAGTAATTTGTTATTTGTTTCAACTTCATAACCACCAGATGTAATGTATAGATCTAAATCGTTGTCATTATCAATGTCTATAAATTGTGCATCAGTATCTTCAAATTCCTTTTCTGAAGTAAATAGATTTTTATTTGTTTCAATAAACTTCCCTGTTTTTGTTTGAATATAAATTGACCCTTTTTCACCTTTAGCATTTCCAACAAAAAAATCGTCTAAACCATCATTATTAATATCTCCAATTACAAGAGGAGAACTCATTTCTGATTGTTTCTGAGGTAATAATACTTGCTTTTTAAAATCATTGAAATTATTTTCTTTTTGCTGATAATTAATTCCAATTTCGGATGGATTTATTTTTTCAAATAAACTGTTTTTTGAGTTTTCAATAAGTCCTTTTTCAGATGCATTTTTGTAATCAATTTTTATATTTAAATTGATTTTAATGTTTGTTATTTTTTGAGATTTACCATTCTTCCAATCAACTAAAACACTATCAATTTTTGTGTTTTCTCCTAAACCAAAATGAAGTTTATTACTTACAGATGATTGAAAACCTCTGCTTACAAATTGTTGTTTAGATTGCTGTAATCCATTAGAAAAGACAGTTATAACTGCACCAATTCCTGATATATTTTTTGTAGGTCCGGTTAAAGAAAAAGTAACGTAACTTTTATTAGAATTGTTCCTGTAAATAGAAGCTTCTTCTGCTTGATTATTAACGATTAAATCTAAATCTCCATCATTGTCTAAATCTGTATAAACGGCTCCATTAGAGTTTATTTTAGCATCTAAACCCCACTTTTTAGAAGTATTTTCAAATGTTAAGTCTTGTTTGTTTTTAAAAATATAATTACTTAATTTATGAGAAGGCATCATATTTATTGCCTGTTCTAAAGAAACTTTCTTACGGTTTCTGATATTGTTTCTCATTTGATTTCGAAAATCTTGATTCGATAAATCATGCTCAATTCCGTTAGTTACAAACACATCATTAAAACCATCGTTATCAAAATCTGCAATTAATGGGGCCCAACTCCAATCTGTTTTTGCAATTCCTGCTAATTGACCAATTTCTGAAAACGTTCCATTTCCATTATTTAGTTGCAGCATATTAGACATATATTGATGATGATACCCTATATCTACCAATTGATTAAAATTAGAAATACTCATTGTTGCCATGTTTTCTTTTCCACGAATATGATCTTCTGCCATCATATCTAACACAATTAGATCTGGTTGTAAATCATTATTAATATCAGCAAAATCAGAACCCATACTATTAGAAGAAATATGATTAAAGTGAGTTAATGCTTCGTCTTTAAAAGTGCCATTTCCTTGGTTGATGTATAAAAAATCAGGTTCTAAAAAATCGTTAGCTACAAAAATATCTGGTAAATTATCATTATTAAAATCACCTATAGAAGCACTTAACCCCCAAGCTTTATTTAGTATTCCCGCTTCTGTAGTAATGTTTGTAAATGTAGATCCGTCATTTCTAAATAATTGATCAGAATTGTAATCTTCTTTAGTTTGTTGAATTCTCTGGTCTATATTTACGTTATTTCTAAAGTCTTTACGATGATTCACTAAATACATATCTAAATCTTCATCGTTATCAAAGTCGAAAAAATAAACTTGTGTAGAAAATCCAAAATGATCTAAACCGTAACCTGCTGCGTTTTCTTTAAAAGTATTGTCTTTTTGATTGATAAAAAGTTTGTTCTTTCTATTTTGATGACTCTTCAAAGAACCCGATTTACAGACGTAAATATCTAGCCAACCATCATTGTTTATATCAATCATTGTAACACCAGTTGTCCAACCAATTTCATCAGAAACTTTTGCTTTTACAGTAATGTCTTTAAATTCTAATTTCCCTTGATTTAAGTATAATCTGTTAGACTCTTGGTTAGATGTAAAGTACACATCTTCTAAACCATCATTATTAATATCTCCAACTGCAACACCTCCACCATTATAAATGTAGGCGTAATTTAGGAAGTTGAAATAGAGATTTTCTTTTACAGTATTTTTAAAATGAACGTTAGTTTTGTTATTCTCAACTAAATTAAAAAGTGTGGTACTTTCCTTTTCTTTTTTTGTTGAACATTGAAAGCATAAAATTAGAACGATTACTAAAGGAAATATATATTTGTTATGCTTTAATTTCATTATTATACTTTTATCTCCAAAATTAGGTAATAGAATTTTCTGCTTTTATATAATTTATTAAATTATCTATGGGTCTTTGTATATAACTAGCAGCGTTTAATCCATGTTTTTTCAGTTGATTAGAAATGCACTCCTTTCCGTGAAATGCAATTGAACCAACAAAATGCAGAGGCACAGTTTCTAACTCTTTTGAGTATTGTAATATATGGTTTTTAATAAATATATCCATTACCTCATTAATCAATTTTTCCATGAAAGGATGTTCTTTATTTTCAAAAACAAATGGTGCAAAATTGGCTAAATATTTATTTGGTGTCTTAGATTGGTAAAGTTTTTTAATTACCTTTTTCTCTTTTAAATCATGTTTTTTTTTAAATAAAATACGAAGATTTTCTGGCATTTGACGATAATAATACCCTTTCAAAAGCTCCTTTCCAAGGTGGTTTCCACTTCCTTCATCCATTACCATATATCCTAAAGATGTCGATTTATTAATAATAGATACTCCATCATAAAAACAACAATTAGAACCAGTACCCAGAATACAAACTACTGCAGGTGTATTTGTTGTAGCATAAACAGCAGCCATTGTGTCTTCCTCTACAAGGGAAGTTGCTTTATTGAAGTATGCATTTAAAACAAGATGAACGTTATTTTTGTTTTTAGGCGTATTGCAACCAGCTCCAAAAAAATAAATTGTCTTTACCTGTTCTTTATAGGCAGCTAACTCAGCGTTTTCTGAAATAATATTTTTTAATTCCTTCTTTTTTAAAATTGCAGGATTCAACCCTTTTGTTCTTATTCTTTTAGGTACTGTTTTAGAAGAGTCTAAAAGAACCCAATCACATTTTGTTGAACCACTTTCTGCAATTAATATCATTTGTTAGTTTTTTAATAAAAGATTATAAATAGATATTATTTTGCCAAAAATAATTTGTCCATTTTCTAGAACTTTACTTTCTAAATTAATTTAGACGATAACCTTTCCGTTCTCAACTTCATTTTTCATATGCAATTTTCCTTCAGGAAAAAAAACATGCAATCCGTTAGATTCATCTTGCAAATACAAATCGAACGCACCATTTACCCAACTTAAAAAACACGTGCTACTTCTTGCTAGAATTATATAACGCTTTCTTATTTAATTGATAATAAGGGCGACAAAAGAAGTTTCTGCAGTAGCATTTATAATGTTTACGTTTTAGTTAATTAGGTATTTCAATTTACAGAAGTTAATTAACTTGTTTAAAGATCCTAAAATGGCTAATTCTACATCTTGACAAGGTTCTTTAAGTTCTTTTAGAAGATTGTTTGCTTTCTTCAAGTTTACTTTCGAAATTCTTTGATTTTTTAGAGTAGTTTGAATTAAGTTAGAAATTTGAGATAAGTTTTTTGATAATGGTTCTAAAGATTTCGTTATCGGATTTTGGTTGATTTTCTGTAGATTAGAGTAATTTGTTGACCAATTTTTCAAATAGTTAGTTATTTTACTCAAACTATTTCTATCTCTATTTTTTAAAAATAAATCAATTTGATTATTAAAATTAACAGCGTCTTCAGCATCAGCAGAACAGGCGTCTGCAAATAATGTAAAAGGAGAAAATGTTTTGTACTCTGTACCTCCTTTATTCCTAGAATAAATTTTTATAGGTTCACAAATTTTAGATAAAGTTTTTAAGGCTTCTATATTCTGATGATTACTAATGTTTCTTAGAATTACATCTTTATTTCTAATGTGAGTAATGCCAAGTTCTTCTAATTGAAAATTAATAACCTTCAGCCTCTTTTGCATGTTTTTTACATCATTTACCTCTTTTGCAGACCAAAAACGTTCCGCAATCGCTGCGGTTCGTGGCCAAATTCTAGAATCTATTGTAAGTGGTGTAACTAACTCACTCCACATTGTTGCTTCGGCTCCTAAAATTCTTTTACGTTCGTCTTTAGTTAAAATAGCGTTTCCTATAGGGTCAACTGAATAATGGTGTTCTACAGACAACATTCTATCAATATAGTACCCTGCAGAAAGAACCGTTTGATATCCTTTTTTTGCAGCTTCAATTAATGTACTTTGTTTTAAACCTTCATGTTTTCCTCTCCAAGAATGAATAACAGCTGTTGTTGGAGTAGAAGGCGTTAAAATTTCATCCCAACCCATTAATTTTTTACCTAATTTTTTTAATATTTTTTCTAATCTGATATTAAAATAGGTTTGTAGTTCGTGATTATTTTTTAAATTATATTTCTTTTTAAATTTTTGAATCTCTGTATTTGAATCCCAATGTTTCCCTTCATTTTCATCACCTCCAATATGAAAATATTCATCAGGAAATAATGGAGCAATTTCCTTAAATAAAGTTTCTAAGAAAAGGTAGGTAACTTCTTTAGAAGGATTTAATGTTGGGTCAAAAACTCCTGAAAAACGTTCAACTTTATAGCTGTAATCATCTTTACTTCCCAATTGTGGGTATGCAGATAATATTGCAGATGCATGACCAGGAACATCAAATTCTGGTATTACTCTAATACCTAAATTAGAAGCATATTTTACAACATCTTTAATTTGATTTTGAGTATAATATAGACCATCAGCGGCAATCTTTTGTAATTTTGGATACACTTTAGATTCAACTCTAAAACCTTGATCATCCGTTAAATGCCAGTGAAAAACATTTAGTTTTACAGAAGCCATTGCATCTAAATTTCGTTTTAAAACTTCTATTGGCTGAAAATGACGCGCAACATCTATCATTAAGCCTCTCCAAACAAATCTTGGTGAATCTTTAATAGAAACTCCTTCGAAATAATAACCTGCATTATTGAAATTAACAAGCTGTAATAATGTTTCTAATCCTCTTAAAGCACCAACATCAGTTTTTGCTTTTATTAGTACGTTGCTTGCATTTATATCTAAAGAGTACGTTTCGTCACTTTCTGTTGATAAATTAGATACTGTATCAAAACTAATTATTATGGATGTTTTTTTATCTTTTATAGGGAAACCAACATCAATAAAAACACCCGTTCTATTTGCTAACCTTCTTAAGAATTTAATTGAAGCGTTTGTAGCTCTCTTTTTTAAATCATCTCCAGAAATTGAAATAGTTAATTTTTCATCGATTTTAAATGAAGAATTATTTTCAACAATTTCTTGTGGCCAAGGCATTAAATTATATTTTTTTTCTAAATTTTCTTGAGAAAAAAAATTTTGATGAAATATGCCAACAAATAATATTAAAATGATTTTCTTCATTAGTTCAGTTTTATGTATTTTTCTAGGATATATCTGTTAATTCCTGCCGCTGCTACTTTTTCAATACCAGATTGAATTAAAGTATCACCTTTAACTACAGTTTTGAATGAGAATTGATGTTTTTTAATTGCTTCTACAGTTGTGAAATTGAGTGTTTCTGTATAGTTTCCATCTTTTAAAATATAAGAACCAGCACCACTGTAATAATTTTTTGTGTCTGAGTTTTCTTGATTAAAAAAAGAAAAATGACTTTTATTAATGATTTTTATAAAAGAGGTATTTGATAAATCTTTTAATTTTAAAGAATCATTTTCAATAATTTCGGCATAAACCATTTCCCAAGTTCCTTCAATTTTATTATTCGTAATTAAAGGAGTTCTTTTGCTACAAATAATAATAATAATTAAAAAAAAGACTATTCTTTTCATTGTTAAAAATGATACCTTTTAAACGCTTCAATTGCAGCGTAATCAGTTAAGCCTAAATCGTTATATTTTTTAGCAGTTAATCTATTTCTATCTTCAACTCTAACCCAAAATTCTCTAGAATCATCTCCTTGAAACATCACTCCATCTTTTTGAGATTGATGATAAAAGATAGCATGTCTTTTTCTTAAAACTTGATCTGGACTCATAGGAACGGCCATTTCAATTTCGTGAGAATCCCACTCATGCCAAGCACCTCTATACAACCAAACCCAACAATCTTTCATGTATTCTTTTCCGGTTTTCATTTCTTCTAAAGCTGCAAAAAGTGAATCTAAACAAACTTTATGTGTTCCATGTGGATCTGCTAAATCTCCAGCAGCATATATTTGATGCGGTTTTACAGCGTCAATAATACTTATCATAATAGCTATATCATCTTGAGATAAATTTCCTTTTTTTATAGTTCCCGTTTCATAAAATGGGAGATTTAAAAAGTGAATATTTTCATCAGGAACATTAAAATATCTTGTTGCTCCTAAAGATTCGCTTTTTCTAATTTCTCCTTTTAATTTTCTTACTTCTAAAGAATCAATAACGTCATTTCCTTTTTTACTGTTTATAAAATCGATAACATCATTAACCTGCTTTGAATCAGTATTAAAAATTTTAGATATTTCTGCAAACTTTAGAGCCTCTTCATCAGAAACAGCTATGTTTCCAGAAGTTTGATATGCAACATGAACTTCATGACCTTGTGCAACTAACCTATCAAATGTTCCTCCCATAGAAATTACATCATCATCTGGATGCGGACTAAAAATAAGAACTCTTTTTCTAGCAGGAGTTGCTCTTTCTGGTCTATTAGAATCATCTGAAAAAGGTTTTCCTCCAGGCCATCCAGTAATTGTATGTTGTAATTTGTTAAACATTTTAATGTTTAAATCATATGCAGTACCTTCTTCTGTTAAAAGCCCAGACATACCATTATCATTGTAATTTTTGTCTGTTAATTTTAATATTGGCTTGTCTAAAAGGTTGCTTAACCATGTAACAGCTTTTAACTTTAAATTATTATTCCAAACACAAGATTTTACCAGCCAAGGTGTTTTTATACGTGTTAATTCTGAAGATGCATCTTCATCCATAACAAAAGTGGTGTTATTATGTTGCTGTAAATAAGTAGCCGGAACAGCAGTACTAATTTCTCCCTCTATAGTTTCTTTAATTATTCCACTTTTATTACTACCCCAGGCTAAAAGCACAATTCTTTTAGCATCTCTTACAGTGCCAATTCCCATTGTAATTGCTTTTCTTGGAACATTTTCAATTCCTAAAAATGAAGGAGCAGCATCTATTCTTGTAATATGATTTAGAGTAATTATTCTTGTTCCAGAATTAAGGTGAGAACCAGGTTCGTTAAAACCAATATGACCAGTTCTACCAATTCCTAAAAGCTGGAAATCTAACCCTCCTGCAGCTTTAATTTTCATTTCATAATCGATACAATATTGATATAGATTATCAATAGAAGTATTTCCATCTGGAATATGAATGTTTTCTGGTAAAATATTTACATGATTGAAAAGGTGTTCGTGCATGAAGTAAAAATAACTTTGAATGTTACTTTTATCCATCGGAAAATACTCATCTAAATTAAAAGTAATTACATTTTCGAAGCTTAAACCTTCTTCATTATGCAATCTAATTAACTCTTCATAAACTTTTATTGGAGAAGATCCAGTAGCCAATCCTAAAACACATTTTTTATTTTCTCTTTCTTTATCTCTTATTAAATTTGCAATTTCTTGCGCAACTAAATTAGATGCTTCTAAAGATGATTTGTAAGTTACATTGTGGATTTTCTCAAATCTAGTATCCTCAAATTGACCTACGGGTTGGTGTTTTGTTTCTAGTTGCTGAAGCATAATGTTTTGTTTTATACAGTTTATTGTTGTTTTTATAAAAGTAATGTAGCTATCATATTTTTTCTAATTTATTCGACCAAACACAGCATTTTAAGCATAAAAAACAGCCAGAAATATATTTCTATACCTCTGGCTGAATTAATTAAAAACAAATGAAATTTTATTAGAAGTTAGATAAACCAGTATCCCACCATAATCTTGTACCGCCGTTATCTGCCCCTCCTAAAAGAGAAGTAGCTGCAGTTACACCTGCTGCATTGGTAGATTTTTCACTATCTACAAAAGGAATTCTTCTAATTTGGATGTCTGTATCAATAGTACCACCACTTTGGTTACTAGCTACAGGGAAAATTTTAGGATATCCTGTTCTTCTGAACTCAGACCATGCTTCTTGTCCTTCTGGGAACATAGCAATCCATTTTTGAGTAATAATTTTCTCTAATTTTTCTTCATTAGTTCCAGCTGCATCCCAGGCAACAGTGCTAGTGCTTAATGCTGCAATGTCCATTGCTGAATTAATTGGATCTACATAGTCTGCAGGTGTAGATGTGTTATCTGCCATATAAGCAGCTGCACCAGTAGCACCATGCTGTTCGAAAGATAAATTAATTCCCATTTCATAATTTGCTTTCGCATCTCCTGCTCCAGACCAACCTCTTAAACCAGCTTCAGCTTTTAAGAAAGCAACTTCTGCTGTTGTCATTAACTGCACTCTAGGCGTATGAATATTATCGTTTATTGCAGAAAAACCAACATAAGCAGCTTTTTGAGCTAATTCATCCGAATACCCACTTAATAAAGGCATACCACCACGAACTCCTTTTACTGCACCAGCAACATCTGTTGGAGCATCAAAGAAACTAGTAGCTCTAGAATCGTTATAACCTGTTAATATAGATTCCATAGATGCATTCATTCTAATATCTCCCCATCCATTGTCTATTACAGATAATGGGTGATCTAACGTACCATTTACAAAAAACCCATCTGCATTAGCAGTCATTAATCCTAAAGATTGACCCAAAGCTTTTTCTCCTTCAGATTTTGCTTTTGTAGGATCTACTTTAGAAATTCTAATAGCTAAACGTAATCTTAATGAATTTGCTAACTTTACCCATTGTTTATAATCACCACCATAAGATAAATCGAAAGCTGAAAATGCTTGGTTATCGATATCTGCTGTTAAATTAGTTACTGCTGTATCTAAATCTGCAAAGAAAGCATCATAAGCAACTTCTTGAGAATCATAAACCCCAGGGTTCTCTAAATCTCCAAAGTTAGAATATACTATTGGTCCGAATACATCAGAAACTCTGTGCATAGCAGCAACCTTTAATATTAATGCAGTACCGTATAATGTTGGGTACTCATCTTTAGTTAAATCACTAATAGACTTTACATTATTCATAACATTGGAATAAGGTACAGACCAGATAAAACCATTCCATCCACTTACTAAACTGTATGTTGTGTTATTTGCTCCTGCAACAAAAGGTCTTGGAGGTGTTAAATAACCAGAATATACATCAGCATTTAAATTTTGCTGTAATTGATATGACCACGCTGGGTTATATTGGTAAATACTTTCAAAAACAGGCTTATATTTAGATCCTACGTGTTGAAAATCTACCTCTAATTGTTCGTCTGTAATATTTTTGTCGTTTACGTTAAATTGCTCCAAATCACTACAAGAAGTAACAACCAGTCCTAATCCAACCAAACAAGCAAATAATTTATTTATATTTTTCATCTTGTTATTTTTTAGAATGTTAAATTAATGTTTAAACCGATACTTCTAGAAGATGGTAAACCTAAAACATCTACACCTTGTAATGCATTTCCTGTACCTAAAGAGACGTTAGGGTCATGTGGAGCATCTTTGTAAAAGAAAAATAAGTTACTACCTACTAAAGATGCTTTTACTCTTTTGAAGAAAGAATCTTCAGCTAAGTTAAAGTTATATCCAACTGCAACTTCGGCTAATCTTACATTAGTTGCACTGTATACATATTCTCCTGTAAAACCATTTCTACCACCTACTTTACCGTAGTATTCTTGTGCTGGTAATGTAGACTGGATTCCAGCTAAATCAACAACAGCTACAGTTCCGTTAGCAGTTTCTCTAGCAGAATTATTACTAAATCCTTCTACAATTGCTTCTGTCATACTTACTGTTTCTCCACCAAATTTTCCATCAATTAAGAAGTCTAATGTAAAGTTTTTGTATTGAAATGAGTTATTCCAACCTAAATTGAAATCAGGATTTGCATTACCTACTTTAGTTAAACCGTCTACTAAATTAGTATCTTCAGCAAGAACAGCTCCACCATCTACGATAGGAAGTCCGTTAGCATCTCTTCTTACAACTTGTGCATAGATATCTCCATACGATCCACCTTCAACTAAGTAAGAACCAAAAGTATTTACACCTTTTGCAGAAATAGTGAAAAAACTTAAATCAGAACCAGCTAATGCATTCTCATCAGTAATTGAAACAATCTCATTTTTGTTTAAAGAAAAGTTAACTGTTGTTGTCCAATTGAAATCTTCACTCTTAAAAGGAACTGCAAAAATAGAAGCCTCTATACCTTTGTTTAAAATATCTCCTGCATTAATTCCAGCAACACCAGAAGGTACAATTGTTGTAGATACAGGTACTTGGAAGTATTGATCGATTGTACTAGTTCTATAGTACCCAAGGTCAAAACCTACTCTGTTTTCATAGAATTTCCATTCTGTACCTATTTCAAAAGAACGTTGTCTTTGTGGTCTAGGTGTTGTTCCAGGGTATGGTCTTACTGGATTTACACCATTTATACCAGCACCAAAATTAATGGACCTATTAGGGCTAATTTGATCTGCACCAAATCCACTACCAACCTCAGCATAAGAAGCTCTTACTTTTGCAAAAGAAATGTTGCTTCCTAAATCAACAAGGTCACTTAAGATTCCTGTTAAACCAATTGAAGGGTAGAAGAAAGAATTGTCACCTTCTGGTAAAGTAGAAGTCCAGTCATTTCTTGCAGTAAGGTCTAAAAATAAATTATCATTTAAACCAATAGTTGCACTCGCAAAGATAGAGCTACCTCTAATTTCTAAAGAGTTTTGTCTAAAATCTACACCTGGGCTTGCGTTAAAGTTTTGAAAAGAAAAAACATTTGCAAATTGTAAACCTCCGTTTGTTCCTGAGTCTCCTCTAAAAGATTCTGTAGTAGATCTAGTAGTACTTGCACCAACAACACCGTTTACAGAAATTTTATCATTTACTTTTGTATTTATGTTAGCTATAACATCTCCATAAATTTGAGTGAAGTCATTTTGAGTAACAATATATCTACCAGTTAATGGAGCTAATGTCGCATTTGTAGTTGCGTAAATCTTTTTATTAAAATCCATTAAAGATTTGTCATAAGTACCTCTTGTTTGAAGTGATAACCAATCGTTAATAACAAAGTTTAATTTTAAAGAAGCTAAAAGTTTTTTGTTGCTATCTTCTGAAGCATTTCTATTCATTATCCAATAAGGATTTTGCTCAATATCAGAAGTTCCTCTAAACCAACTTTGCGCCATGATGTTTCTGTTTGCATCATACGCTTCAAAATTAGAATAATCAGATAAAGTTTCACCTGGAGAATCAAAACCATAAACACCTACTAAAGGGTTAAAGTATAATCCAGAGACTGGTCTGTTATCGATGTCTTGAGTAGACGCCATAACACTAGCATTTAAAGTAACTTTATCGTTTAAAAACTTTGCAGTTTCTCTTACGTTAATAGTGTGTTGCTTTAATTTGTTCGTTGGCATAATTCCAGAAGCAGTTGTATTGCTATAAGAAAAATACGTTTGTGCTTTTTCTGTACCTCCAGAAACAGCTAAAGAGTTAATACTTGTAACTCCTGTTCCTAAGAATGAATCAACATTACTTTGAGCATCAGAATTAAAGTCCATCATGTAAGCAGCATTCTCAACAGTTAAGTTTGAAGAAAAATTTACTTTAAAAGCACCATCTTTACCTTTTTTAGTTGTTATTAAAATAACACCATTTAAACCAGCACTACCGTATAATGCAGAAGCAGATGCTCCTTTTAATACCGTTAAAGATTCAACATCATCTGGGTTAATTAAAGATAAAGCGTCTCCACCATCTCTGTTTCCACCACCAATGTCTCCAAAAGTATCTCCTGGTTGTCCTGAGGTTGGGTTAGATAATGGAATACCGTCTACAACATATAAAGGTTGATTGTTTCCAACAGAAGCATTACCTCTCATTAAAACCTTTACAGATCCACCAGCTCCAGAAGCACTTCTAGTAATAGACACACCAGATACTTTACCAGATAAACTATTAATAGGGTTTGTTTGTTTTACTCTGTTTAACTCATCTGATTTAATATCCTGCGCAGCGTAAGTTAAAGACTTTCTTGATTTTTTAATACCAAGTGCCGTAATTACAATTTCATCTAATTGACTTGCGTCATCTTCTAATACTACATTTAATGTATTAGTGCTGCCCGTAACGGTAACTGTTTTTGTTTTCATCCCTAAAGATGAGAAACTTAAAATTTCTCCTACAGAAGCCTTAATGGTATACTTACCATCAAAGTCTGTTTCTGTTCCTTTTGTTGTACCCTGTACAACAACGCTAACTCCTGGTAAAGTTGTACCATCTAATTTAGATGTTACTGTACCAGAAATACTTTTTTCTTGTGCCTGTACATTTAATGTAAAAACAATTAAAAAAACAGCAATTAATATTGTGTGAATTTTTTTCATGTAAATGAATTAAGTTAATTAAATTATTCTTCAATAAAAGTAGAATTGTATGAGTGGTGAAAAAAATTTTGTATGCAAACAACATTAAAAGAACAATGAATGACGTTTTTTTACTGATTAATTAGTTTTTGACAAA
>MDTF01008595.1_pt1 | contig 14128 bp, 11 predicted proteins | sample 811191 | NCBI WGS metagenome assembly MDTF01 (sample SAMN05326649, study PRJNA326480) | marine metagenome | isolation source: seawater | place: Southern Ocean | collected 2011
AGTTATTTTCAAACTCATGTTATCTGTAAAGAATTAAATTTAAAACCTTTATTAATGACATATCATGGAAATAATTTTTTACCTGAAGGTGATCACAATAGGGATCAAATGAGGCATCACTTTAATGCAGATCATATTGTATGGGGACCTAGTATCGATGTTCTAAAAAAATTAAATCGAATTTGTTTTAAAAAAATGGGTGATATGAATTGGCAAAATCACTGTGGAGTATACTCTGCACCAATTCAAATGGCAGTAAATTTTAAAATACCTTTTTTATTTTGGGGAGAAATTAATTGGGATATATCAGGAATGTTTGATCCAAACGATTTTGTAGAATTTAGTGCAAGAGTTAGACATGAACATGATTTAAGAGGCTATGAATGGTATGATTTAATTGATGATAAAAAAGATAAACTTAGTGAAAAAGATATGTTGTGGGCAAAGTACCCTAATGACGAAGACATCTTGAAAGTTGGAGTTAGAGGGCTATATATTGGAAATTTTTTTAAGTGGGACCCAAATATACACACAAAAAAAATGATAGACTTATATGGATGGCAAGAAGCTAGAGAACCATTTGAAAGAACATATCGAAAATTTTCAAATTTAGATGATAGATACGAAAATGGTATACATGATTTGATGAAATTTGTTAAATTTGGTTATGGTAGATGCTCTGATCATGCATCAAAGGACATAAGAACTGGATACTTATCAAGAGAAGAGGGTATTCAAAAAGTTCTTAAACATGATCATGTAGTTTCAAAAGATCTTTATTACTGGTTAGATTATGTGGAGATGAAAGAAAAAGAATTTTGGGAAATTGCTGATACTTTTAGAGACCCAAGAGTTTGGGGAATAAAAAACAATATTTGGATAAAAACAGACATTGATGGGAAAGTTAGAGAATATGGAAATGTCTATTTGAATGATAAACAAATAGAATTATTCAATAAAAAAGCAAATGATCATAAATGATTAAAGAAATTCCATTTTCTTCTACAAGGGAGATAACAAAAAACCTAAAACAAAGAAAAATAATTTATTTTGGTGGTGGAAATATAGCAGAAAAAACTAATAGAATATTAAATAATCTTAATGAAGCTTTTATAGTTGATAATTCCTCAAATTTATGGGGAGATAAGCAATTTAATTTAGAAGTAAAAAACCCTAACAAAATCAAAAATAAAAATAAAAATTACTTTATAGTTATTTGCACCACATCATTTTCAGAGGTTTCAAATCAATTAGTTGAATATGGCTATGAACCAACTCTAGATTTTGCTGTAAGTCCAATCTTAAATGATCTTAGATCAATAGATGATTTAGAAAAAATAGAGAGAAAATTAATTTTTACTAGTGGTTCACCAAAAAAAGTAGATGAGGAGAGTGGTGGAGGTATATATTTAATGGAGGTAGATGGAACTTCCTGGAAATATTCAAAAAAGATTTCAGGCAATTGCTATGGTCTAGTAAAGTATGGAAAGAACTTTATTTCAATAGATACAGATATTGGTATTTTTGAATTTAATAAAAGTTTCAAAATTTTAAGATCAAAAAAATTACCCAAACACAGCAGGGGACATGGAGTACATTACAATGAACATAGATCAGAATTTTATGTAGTCTGTAGTTATTTGGATGCAATTTTGGTTCTAGATAAAAAATTCAATATTAAAAGTAAAATACAAATATCAAAAAAAATTAATTATGAAAAGGCACCTCACCATCATTGTAATGATTGTGTGTCATATAAAGATAGTGTTTATGTTTCAATGTTTTCTAAAAGTGGAAACTGGAAACTGGACTCATTCGATGGTGCAATTATGGAAATAGATTTAAATCAAAAAAAAACAGTTTCTACTTTAACTGAAAACTTGTGGATGCCTCATAATCCGAAGATAATAAATGGGGCTTTTTATATTTTAGACTCACTAAGAGGTGATTTAAAAGGTAATAATTTTAATACTATTGGATCTTTTCCAGCTTTTACTAGAGGGCTCGCACACGACGGATCTTTTTTTTATATTGGACAAAGTAGGAATAGAAATTTTTCAAAAAATATTGGCATAAATAATAATACCTCTATTGATGCAGGAATAACTGTTTTTGATGAACAAAAAAAAATTTCAAGGTTCTTACAAGTATCATCTAAAATATCTGAAATTCATTCAATTGAAATCTATGAGTAAAATAATGCAATATGGGTTAATAATTCAAGCAAGATATAATTCTACGCGTCTACCTGGCAAAGTTCTCAAAAAAATTGGTAAACATACAATTTTAAATATACTAATTAAGCGTCTTAGTAAGTTAAATAAAAATTATAAAATTATAGTTGCAACTGGCACCAGCAAAAATGATGATAAAATAAATGATTATTTAAAAAAAAAAAAGATTCCAATCTTTAGGGGATCAAATAAAAATGTCCTATCTAGATTTTTTGAGTGTGCAAAAATAAATAAATTTAAAAATATAATTAGAATTACAGCTGACTGTCCACTAATTGACTGTAAAATTTTAGAAAAAACAATTAAATTGTTTGAGAATAAAAAACTTGATTATGCATCAAACACTATGCCTCCAACCTACCCTGATGGTTTAGATGTAGAAGTATTTACTTTTTCAGCTTTAAAAAAAGCATATAAACATGCAAAAAACACTCATGATCTTGAGCACGTAACACCATATATAAGAAAAAATAAATTTTTTAAAAAAGATAATCTTATCAATAGTGAAAATTATTCAAATTTGAGATGGACACTTGATGAGCCTCGTGATTTAAAATTTTTAAATGAATTAGATAAAAAAATTGACCTTATACGTGCTGATTATAAAGACATATTAGAGTGTTTAAAGAAATACCCTTATATTTCAAAAATAAATTGGGACATAACTAGAAATGAAGGTGCTAAAATTGGACAAGGACAGAAACTTTGGAAAAGAGCAAAAGAAATTATTCCAGGAGGAAATATGCTTTTATCTAAAAGATCTGAAATGTTTTTACCTAACTTGTGGCCTTCATATTTTAAATCGTCAAAATACAATCAAGTAATTGATTTAGATGGAAATAAATTTACAGATTTCATTTTTAGTGTTGGTCAAAATACTCTTGGATATAGAAATCAAAATGTAGAAAAAAAAGTAATTAGTGCGCTCAAATTTGGTAATATGACTACATTAAATTGTTATGAGGAAGTTAAAGTTGCAGAAAAATTAATTGAATTACACCCTTGGTTTGACATGGTTAGATTTGCAAGATCTGGTGGTGAGGCAAACGCTATTGCTGTAAGAATAGCAAGGGCTTCAACTAACAAACCAAATATTGCGATTTGTGGTTATCATGGTTGGCATGATTGGTATCTTGCATCAAATTTAGCTGGTTCAAATAAACTTGAAGATCACTTACTCCCAGGATTGAATCCTGCAGGTGTTCATCCAAATCTTAAAAATACAGTATTTCCTTTTGAATACAATAATTTTGAAAAATTAAAAAAAATTATTGATACAAAAAAAATTGGTATCATCAAAATGGAGGTAAGTAGAAATTATGGACCAAAAAATCAATTTTTAGAAAAAATCAGAAAAATCTGTGACGAAAAAAAAATAATTTTAATTTTTGATGAGTGTACTTCAGGCTTTAGGCAGTGTTTTGGAGGATTGCATAAGCATTACAAAATTAAACCAGATATGGCAATGTTTGGAAAGGCACTTGGAAATGGTCATGCCATCACTGCAGTAGTTGGTAAAAAGGAAATTATGAGCTGTGCTCAAAGTACATTTATAAGTAGTACATTTTGGACTGAAAGAGTAGGTAACGTTGCAGCACTGGCTACAATGGATGAGATGGAAAGAATAAAATCCTGGGAAGTAATATCACAAACTGGAAAAAAAATTAAAAGTGGATGGAATAAATTAGCAAAATCCCATGGAATTAAAATAGATATTGGTGGATTAGATGCGCTATGTTCCTTTAATATAAAATCTAAAAATTCAAATAAATATAAAACTCTAATTACTCAAGAGATGTTAAAAAAAAAATTTCTAGCTTCAAATATTGTGTATGTAAGTATTGCACATGATCAAAAATCATTAAATGGTTATTTTGAAAGATTAGATGATATTTTTAAAATTATAAAAAAATGTGAAAATGAAAATCTTCTTGTTGACAATCTACTTGAGTCAGAGGAAGCCCATACTACCTTTAAAAGACTAAATTAATGCGATGTTTGTTTATTACTAGCTTTGGTCAGGAGGGTCATGGCCACATTACAAGATGTATCGCTATATCACAAGCTTTTGATGAATTAAAAATTAAAAACTCATTTTTATTAAATAAAAAAAATAAATTTATTAATCAAAATAAAATAGCTGGAAATTATAATTGGTACAAATATAAACAAAGAACAATAGAATTAATTAAAAATTTTGATTTTGTCGTATTAGACAGTATTAAAATAAGTAAAAAATATTTAATATCAATTAAAAATTCTACTAAATTAATTTATATTAATGATTATCATCGATGGGTAGTCAATGGTGTTATTCATATCGATTGGACACTATTTGCAAAAAAAAACATAAATAAAATTGAAATTATAGATGATAAAGTTGCACCATTAAGAAAACCTTTTTGGAACACAAAAGAAAAAATAATAAAAAAAAAGATTGAAAATATTCTTATTTTTTTTGGAGGATCAGATGTTAGAAAATTTTCAATTAAAATAGCAAAATTAATTAATAAATATAACAATAACTATAAAATCAATGTAATTTCACCCCATAAAATAAATCTAAAAAATGTAAATTGCTACAAGTTTTTAGATCAAAAAAAAATGAATAATTTCCTCTCAAAAGCAGATATTGTAATTACCAGCGGCGGTCAAACATTGTATGAGATGGCCTGTTTAGGAGTCCCTGGCATTGTTATCTCAGAAACTATATATGATATTGAGGACACTATTGCATGGGAAAAGAGAGGTTCTATAATTTATGCTGGTAAATGGACAAATAAAAATATTGAGAAAAAAATATTAAAATCAATTATAAAAATTGAGCAGAAAGATATCAGATTAAATTTATCTAGAAACGGTCACAAAACAATCGATGGAAAAGGGGGAATAAGATTGGTAAAGAAAATATTACAAAATGTCAGAAAAAATTTTTAGAAATAGAGCAACCTCAATTATTCATGATTTTATCAAAAATAACAAAATTAAAGAAAAATTTATTTTGCCTGCAAATATTTGCCCCATAGTACCTTTGGTTTTTTATAAGAATAAAATAAAAATTAAATTTCTTGATATTGATAAAAAAACCTTAAATATTTGTAAAGATAAAGTTTTATCTGAAATAAAAAATTCATCTGGTATTCTTTGGAATCATACTTATGGTAAGGAAACTAATCAGAAAAAGTTTTTTGAAGATTTAAAAAAACAAAAAGAAAATTATTTAATTATAGATGATAAATGTCTCTGTATTCCAAAGACAGAATTAAAAAAAAATTTTTCTTCTGATTTAGAAATCTATAGTACTGGTTATTCTAAATATTGTGACTTGGGTTATGGAGGCTATGGTATAAGTAAAAAGAAATTAGAATTATTTAAGACAAAATATATAAAAGAATCAGAATATAGCATAAAAAAAAAAATTGATAAGTGCATTCTTCAAAAAAAAAATTATAGAAACCTAGAAAATAACTGGCTTAAAAACCAAAAAATAGGTGAAATAAGTTTTTATATAAAAAGTATTGAAAAATTAAAAATTAAAGTTGATAGACATAAAAAAAAAATTAATTTAATTTATACTCAAAACTTACCGTCAGAAATAATTTTAGATAAAACTATAAATATTTGGAGATTTAATATTTTGATTAATAAGAAAGAGACTCTTTTAAAAGAAATTTTTATTAATGGTCTTTTTGCAAGCTCACATTTTTACTCATCAAGCAAATTATTTGAAAATAAAAAGAAAACCTATGCTGATATTTTATCTAAAAATGTAGTAAATTTATTTAATGATTTTAGATTTAGTGAGTTAAATGCATATAAGATGTGTGAAATTATAAATAAACATTACAAAAAATATGGACCAGGAAAAAGACCTTAATAAATTATCCATTATGCAGCCATGCTTCATACCGTGGTGTGGATATTTTTTTTTAATATTTAAATCAAAAATTTTTGTATTTTTAACAAAAGTAAAGATGGAAAAAAACTCGTGGCAAACAAAAAATAAAATATTAACTAAAAATACTGAATTATATGTTAATATACCAATATCGGGTTCTAGACTTCAAAATATTTTTGATGCCAAGATTGACAATAATCCAAAATGGAAAAAGAAAATTATCAACACATTATCACAAAATTACTCCAACCATCCTTTTTTTGAACTAATTGAAGACCTTATAATTGCAGAAATAGAAAACAAAAATATCTCTCACCTCTATGATTTGAATACCAAAATAATACATAAAATAAGTAAAAAACTAGGCTTTGATACAGATTTTAAAAATGATTATGATTATAATTTCACCGGTAAAAAATCAGAGAGATTAAAAAATATATGTAATCATTTTTCATCTAAGAATTATATAAGCCCAATAGGATCAAAAGAGTACCTAGAAAGTGAGAAAATCTTTCAAAAAAACAATATAAGTGTTAAATATTTAGACATCGTAAAGGATGTGGAATATCCACAACTGAATAATAGTGAATTTATTGATAATCTTTCCATAATAGATGTAATTGCCAATACTGGGGTGGATGGAACACTTGAATACATAAATAAAAAATATAAATTAATTTAATGAAAAATGTTGTCGTTCAAAATAAAATTATAGGTCCAAACCATAGCCCATTTCTAATAGCAGAAATTTCTGCTAACCATAAAAATGATATTAAAAGAGTATATAAAATTGTTAATGCTGCTGCAAAAGCTGGATTTGATGCCATTAAAGTACAAACATATAAAGCAGATACAATTACTTTAAAAAGTAATAAAAAAGATTTTCAAATTTTAGACAAAAAAAGTATTTGGTATGGAAAAAATTTACATAACATTTATACTAAAGGGTCTATGCCATGGGATTGGCACAAAAAAATAAAAAATTACTGCAGTAAAAAGAAAATAATTTTTTTTAGTACTCCATTTGACGAAAGTGCAGTTGATTTATTGGAAAAATTAGATGTTCCAATTTACAAAATTTCATCTTTTGAAATTACACACTATCCATTATTGAAAAAAATTGCAAAAACAAAAAAGCCTGTAATAATTTCAACTGGGATGTCTACAAAAAAAGAAATCAAATTAGCTTTAAAAACTTTAAATCAAAATGGTGCAAAAAAGATTATTTTACTTAGATGCAATAGCACTTATCCAGCTCCGATTGAAGAGTCTAATTTAATAACAATTCGAGATATGTCTAAACATTTTAAAATTAACATTGGATTATCTGATCACACAATAGGTTCTTTAAATGCAATTTCTGCTATAGCGTTAGGAGCAACAGTCATAGAAAAGCATGTTACAATTTCAAAAAATGATGGAGGATTAGACTCTATTTTTTCATTAGAAATAAAAAATTTTAAAAAATTCGTAGAAGATTGCAGAAATACAAAAAAAATTATTGGTAAAATATATTATGGCCCAAGTAAAAGAGAGAAACCCTCACTTAAATATAGGAGGTCGATATATGTTAGCAAAAATATTAAAAAGGGAGAAAAAATAACTAAAAATAATATTATGATAGTCAGACCAGCTCTCGGATTAAATGTCAAGTTTTATGAAAAAGTTTTAGGAATGAAAGCAAAGAAAAATTTAAAAATAGCTGACATTCCAAAAATCCAATTATTAAAAAAATAATGGATTTAAAAAAAAAAATTTTAGATAAGTTTAATCTAAACAATATTCAGTTTGAACCAAAACATGAGGAGATAGTTTCTTTTTTTCAAAATAAGACAGACTTTGTGCCTTATCTAAATTCAATTTTTAGATGGAAGTTCAATTTGGAACAAATTAAAGAGAGATATAATGAAGTTTATGATTTTAGTGGATTATTAAGGTATAATAATAAGAATATTGCTTTCTGGCCGCTCACATACATTAAAGATATAAATGAATTTTCATCATATGGTGCCAATATCATAAATCCTCTTTTTGAAAAAAATATAGATAAGTCAATTGAAAAAAATATTTGTAATAATATTTTAGTTTCATTACATGATTTAAGTAAAGAACTAGAAATAAATGAATTAAATGTCGAAGAAAATTTTAATACCCAAGAACTTTTTATATCTAATTGGCATAATGTAAACTTAGGCTTCCTTCCAAATATAAAAATTGAATATCAAATTTATACAAACCTTGATTTGGGATATACTAAAATTAAATCACTATATAGAAAGAGTTATAAATCTTTGATCAATAATTCAAAAAAAAAATTAGAGGTAAAAGTATTAAAAACAAATGATAAAGATAAGTATTCTAATTTTAAAGAATTACATAAATTTGTATCTGGGAGACAAACTAGGAGCGATAAAAGTTGGGAATTAAATTTTTTAGAAATAAAAAACTCTAATAGTTATTTATTTTATATCGAAAATGATGAAGACAAAATGATTGGAGGATCAATAATTAATTGCACAAATAATGAAGCTTACTACGCAATAGGCGCTTATGATAAAAGTTTTTTTAAAGAATATTCTGCTAGTCATCTAATTCAAGATTTTATTATTGATTTTTTATGTAAAAAAAATTTTAAGTGGTACAATCTTGGAGAATATGATCCAATAAGTTATAAGTATAACAAAAAACTTCACGACATAAGTAAATTTAAAATGGGCTTTGGAACAAATCTTAAAACAAAATATATATTTAATTACAACATTTAAACTATGATAAATTATGGAAAACAATCTGTAGGAAAAGAGGAGATATTAATTATAAAAAAAGTTCTAAGTGGTAAGTATCTCACCCAAGGACCCTACATAGAAATATTTGAAAAAAAACTTTGTAATTTTTTTGGATCTAAATTTTGTGTAAGTTTTTCTAGTGGCACTAGTGCTTTATATTCATTAGGTAAAGCTCTTGGCTGGAGCAAAAAAGACTATATCATTACAACACCAATATCCTTTTTAGCTACTTCAAATTGTATTGAATTTTGTAATGCTAATACAGAGTTTGTGGATGTTAATAATGATTGTCCAACAATCAATATTGACGCAATAAAAAAAAGATTTTTTGAATTAAAGAAAAAACAAAAAAAGGTTGCCGCAATTATTGCTGTTGATTATTCAGGTATTCCTTGTGATTGGAAAGAGTTAAAAAAATTTTCCAAGAAACATAATATAAAACTAATTAATGATAATTGTCATGCGATGGGGACGGAATATTATGGTGATATAAAATATGCAATTAAATATGCAGATTATGTTGTGCAAAGTTTTCATCCAGTAAAAACAATTACTACAGGAGAAGGCGGAGCAGTTTTAACAAATGATAAAAAAATTAATAAATCATTAAAACTTTACAGAAATCATTGTATTATTAAGAGTAAAACTAAGCCTTGGGATTATAATATTAAAGAAATAGGATTTAATTCGAGAATAACAGATATACAGTCTGCAATTGGCATAGCTCAAATAAAAAAAATACATCGCTTTCTATCCATACGACGAAAAATTTCAAAATTATACAACATACTTTTATCAAATAATAATAATCTTATATTACCTATAATCAGTAAATCTTTTACGAGTGCATACCATTTGTTTCCGATTCAAATAAAAAATTTAAAATATAAAAATAAACTGAATTTGTTTAAATTTTTTAAAAAAAATGGTTTTCAACTTCAAGTTCATTATAAGCCCATTATACTTCAAGAATATTATAAAAAAAAATATAAATTAAATCCAAAATTATTTAGAAATACAATTAATTTTTATAAATCTGCAATTTCAGCACCTATATTTCCTGAACTAAAAGAAAAAGACATAAGAAAGTTTTCAAAATTATTAATAGATTATTTTAAATAAATTTAATGAAAATCATTTTAGGAACAGCAAATTATAACACTAGTTATGGTGTTTTAAAAAATAAAATGAAAAAAAAAGATCTAATTGAAGTACTTGATGTATGCAAAATTAATAAAATTAATAAAATTGATACAGCTTCAGGATATAAGAATTTATCAAGAATACTTAATAAGAAAAAAAATAATTGGGAAATTTTTACAAAAATAAAAATATCAAAGGAATCTTATATTAAAGAATTTGAAAAAATTCATAAAAATTATTCAAATTATCAAATTAACCTTTTGTTGCATAACACTTTAGATCTTAAAAATAAGAAATTTAAAAAATTTATATTAGAAATACAACAAAGAAAAAATATTAAAATTGGTATATCAATATATAATGTAAAAGAAATTTTTGAATCATATAGAAAAATAAAATATAGCTTTATTCAAGCACCAGGAAATTTATTTGATAATAGAGTTATTTTAAATAAAAGAGTAAAAAATTTTTTGAGAAAAAATAAAATTAAACTTTTTATTAGATCGATATTTTTGCAAGGCATATTATGTTTGGATAAAAATTTAATTATAAAAAAACTTAAAGATTTAAAAAAACCTATAGAATTAATTCAAAAAGAATTTGGAAAAGAAAAAAAAATTATTAAAAAACTTACTCTTCAATGGATATCAAGTAATAAAATTGTTGATGGCTATGTAATTGGTGTTAATAACAAAAAACAACTTATCGAAAATATTAATTTAGTTAATAGTTTTAATGAAAATAAGACTCTTCACCAAAAATTATTAAAATTAATTAATACTTTTAAAATATCAGAAAAAGTAATTAATCCTACAAAATGGAGTTTCAAATAATTATTATTAAAAAGAATCTCTCAATCACTATTTTATTTTCATATCCTCTTTAAACTTTGTCTTTATTAATTAATTTTTTAATATATTAACAATTAATTATAAAAATTATTAAAGAGATATAAAGGTTTTTTAAAAATAAATATAAAGTATAAAATCAATTTAAAATTATATTATAAAATGTCAAAAGCAACTCAAATAACAAAAAAAATTTATCAATCTGGATATAAAAATAAAAAATCAAATATAGAGAGAAAATATCCAAATGAGGAATTATGCAGGTTTTTTGGAAGAAACTATTTTTCTATAAAAAGTAACCTCAGAAAAAAAATAAAGATATTGGAAACTGGTTGTGGAATGGGTAATAATTTACGGATGATTTCTGAAGAGGGATTTTCAGCATATGGAATAGACATATCAGATGAAGCTATAAAATTATCAAAAAAACTTTTTAAAACAAAAAAATTGAAAGGTAATTTTTCAGTCGGTGATTTTACTTATACAGACTATAAAAATAATTATTTTGATTGTGTTGTAGATATTTTTTCTTCATGCAGTTTAGATAAATCTCAAGGAGAAAAATATATTAAAGAGGTAAAAAGAATTCTTTGTAAAAAGGGTAAATTCTTTACCTATTTTCCTTCAAAGAAATCAGATATGTTCAAATTTAAGCCAAAAAAAATATTCGATAGTGATACAATAACGTGTTTAAAGAAGTCAGCTTATTCAAATCACCCTTTAAGATTTATGACAATGCTTCAGTATTCCAATTTATTAAAAAAAAATAATTTTAAAATTAATTACAAAGAACAATTGATGCGAACTTATTTTTCATCTAAAGAAAAATTTTATTTTTTAGTTATAGAAGCATCAAAAATTTAGATAGTGATAAGTTTAAAGAATAAAAAAATTGCTATTCTAGGCACATCACCAATAATGATATTATTATATTTTAGATTAAAAAAACAAAATTTTGTTGATGTATTTGAAAATTTGAAAATAGGAGGAGCTTGGTACTTAGATAAATATAAAAAAAAATATTTTACACCGCATAATAACATCATAGTAGCTCTAAATAATAATGAAGAAAAATATATAGAGTTAATAAATAAAGAATTAGCAAATTTTGGCTGTAAAAAAACTAAACCAAAAGGAAAGTATCAACTATTAACTAATTATATTCCTAAAAATACATATATTCATGATCTGTCTAATTTATTTCTTCAATTTAAAAAAAGATGTAATTCACTTAAAAAAAAAAAAATAATTAGTGTTAAAGTTAGTTTTGATAATGTTTATCTAAATAATGTTAAATATGATTATGTATTTTTTCCAAGCTGTTTTGATGTAACGAAAATGCATATTAATAAGTCGAGTTTTAAAATTAATCCTGTTAAATCGATTAGTCACCATTTAACCATTGTTTATAAAATATCTAAATTACCCAATATTTCCTACACAGAGAATTTTGATAATGTGTTTGATAGAGCCTACTTTAGAAAAAGTAAAAACTGCATATTTTTTACAGGAAGAGTAAGAAGAAATTTTAAAAAATTTCAATCTAAACAATTAATAAGAATGTCAAACTTATTAAAGAATACAAAAAATAATATTATTAAAGCTAAACTAAATAAATACTATCACAGTATAATAGAAAAAAGTGTTTTAAATGATTTAAAATTAAAATTAAACAAAACAAATATGAGTATAATAGAAACTAGGCAATTTGTTAACTCTTATAAATTAATTAATAAATTTTAAAAATAAATTGAAAAAAATACTTATTACAAATAATTCACTTCTGATAAATAAAAATTACGATATTATTTTTACCGATTCACCATATGTTTTTGAGAAAAATAATAGTGTTAAATATTTAGATACATTGTTAGACAAAGAATTAAATAATAAAATTGAAGATATAACTAATAAAGGTTTTGCAATTAATAAAAAGATAATTGAATGTTTTTTTCCAAAATATAAAAAAAGAAATATAGATTTAATTAATGTTCGAGTTGAATATACAAATATATATATCAATATTATTAAGTTGTTTAAGTTAATTAATCTTTATCCGCATGACAAGATCACTATAAGTGTCACTCCAGATGAATTGTATGATTATACTAGTATTAGACCAGTAGATAGATTTGTAAATGTTTATTATTGGTTCGCAAAATTATTAGAAATAAAGAATATAGAATTGATTTGTGAAAATCTAAAAAATGAAGAGCTTGACCCGAAAGATAAACCAATAAATTCTTGGTTTTTAAGACTTATAAATTTAGATAAAAATATTTTGAAGTTTAATTTAAAAAAAAAAATTAAACTCATAAAAAATCAAAACAAAAAAGTATATATATATAACAATAGCTCGGTAATAAGAGAAATTGAGCCTTATCTTTATGATATTGGAATTAAGTGTATCAAAATGCCTGAAATTATTAAAGATGATTTAGAAGAGGAAAATATTTTTGATGCAAAAAAACTTAAAGATATTTTAGATAAAGTTTTTTACAACAACAATCTAGAAAATAAATTTAAATTTATAATTTTTGAAATCTATAAAAAAATAATAAACCAACATTTACAAAGAGAAGTATTTACAAAAAAATATATTTCAAAACTAGATAATTCTATTAAAATAATTTTAACTAATTCACTAAATACGTTTGATAGTTTGATTTTTTCGAAACAATTGCAAGATAATGGTTTTAAGATTATTGAATGCATGCATGGCATGGGAAAAAGTAATTTGAGAAAATTAGATATTGTAAGTTATGAAAGTTGTGCAGTAGATATGGTACTTTGTTTTAATAAGTCAGAGGAAAAACTTTTTAAGGATTATGATTCTAAACCTTTAGTCTATTCCATATCAACTGTTCAACAAACAAAGAATATTAGGATTAAGAGTTTCCAAAGATTTTATGTAAATAAAATGTTAAAAATCCCAGATCAAACAAACGTTTTTTATCCTTCATGTATCTATCCATATAACAACCACACAATGTATGGGTATAGGCAAACTGATAAATGGAATTACAATTTTGAAAAGAAAATGGTTACGTTGTTATCTAAAATAAACAAACGATCAATTTATAAAACTTATCCTGGGAGATGTTTTATAGACACAAATCCTCTTATTCAATATGGAGAAAGTTTAGCTAATATCAAAGTGATTTCTGAAAGATTTGATTTCCGTTATGTCAATACTATTGGAGATATTTTTATTCTTGG
>MDTF01003217.1_pt1 | contig 14111 bp, 13 predicted proteins | sample 811191 | NCBI WGS metagenome assembly MDTF01 (sample SAMN05326649, study PRJNA326480) | marine metagenome | isolation source: seawater | place: Southern Ocean | collected 2011
GCCGCCGTAAATCAGTCGGTACTCTCCTCGAGAAATACCAAACGCCGCTCTTTTGAAACGTGTAACTATTAGATTTGGTTGCCAGCATGGTCTACAGCTCACTAAAAAATTCGGTTTAGTAAGATATTACAATGCGTTGGATTGGATTGCGGTGCCCAGAAGAGGGGTTCGATGCCTAACCAAGGCCCTTGGTCCAAGTACAATCATCGCAATAACAATATGTTAGAAACCCATAATTACAAGGCAAGTGCCTTGTTCTGGTACACCCAGCGGTACCACGTGCCAACAGGGGCTTACTTAGACCAATTCAGTCAGACCAAGGGCCCAGGACCATGGACTGGGGACCCCAGATACCAGCCCTTTAGTGTTAGGGTCGTGGATTCATTGGACAGGGTTTTTGTTAGGGAAAACGCCATCTCTATTCACGAATCGTAAACTAAACCGTGCCACTGCTCTAGCTAAGTGGTATTAATTATTGAGCGCATAAAGTTAGGCTACGCCACCAATCTGATGCGGGTTTTCATTAGTTTGACAGCACCTCCGCCAGCAGTCTGATGCGAGCTCTCATTTGTCCGACAGCACCTTTGATGTTGCTCTGGACTGGATTGGCCACTTGTTTTGTGATGTCGTAAAGAAAAGGCTATGCAGTGGAGACCTATCAGGCAAATCGGGTCCAGACCCAGATTTGCCCGGTGGCCAAATAAGCCCGATGGGCTGAGGCATCATTCGCCCCAACGACACGGGAGATTAAACTATGTTTGGAACGATTGACGGTACTGGATACGAAATCCTCGATCCGGTTTTTGAGGACTGTATTATTGGTCATGCAAAGATTGAGCGTCTCTGGTCGGGCGGGCGTTGGGTAGAAGGACCAGCATACTTTCCAGCGGGGCGATATCTGATATGGTCAGACATTCCCAACAATCGTATGATGCGCTGGGATGAAACAGATGGCTCTGTCTCTGTGTTTCGAGACCCCTCGAATAACTCTAACGGGCATACTGTCGATAAGCAGGGGCGACTGATTTCCTGCGAGCATCTTTCGCGCCGTGTTATCCGAACAGAATTTGATGGCACGTCCAAAGTCATTGCGGATCACTATCGGGGATACCGTCTCAATTCACCAAACGATGTGGTTGTCAAATCTGATGGTTCAGTTTGGTTCACAGACCCAAGCTATGGTATCATAATGGATTATGAGGGCGCGCGTGCAGAAAGCGAGATCGGGGCCTGCAATGTGTATCGTTGGGACCCAAAAAGCCAAGAAATTGAGTCAATGGCTACTGATTATGTCAAGCCAAACGGGCTGGCATTTTCGCCCGATGAGACAGCATTATTTATCACGGATACTGGCGGTACTCATGCACCGGATGGCCCCAGGCACATGCGCCGCCATAGTATAGGTGCAGATGGTAAAACGCTTGGCGCAGGCGAAGTTTTTGCGACCTCTACTGCCGGGTTTTTCGACGGATTTCGAATTGACACTGGCAATCGTATTTGGACAAGCGCCATGGATGGGATTCATTGCTATGACAGCGCGGGCACTTTGATTGGAAAAATCTTGATTCCAGAGATCGTATCGAATGTTTGTTTTGGGGGGCTAAAAGGAAACAGGCTTTTTATTACGGCAACCACCTCTCTTTATGCAATTTATTTAAATGTAAACGGATCTCGTCTATAATGACGCTTGTTCTCATTTGTCTGATGGTTCTCATATTATGATTTAAGCCGCTCCATCAAACGATCTATAATTTTCAAAGTAACCTCTTCGCCCTTATCAGATGATGAGTTGCATGCTGATTTAGTGTACCATGTATTATTTTCCGATACGCGAGCTATTTCGACTCCTTCTGGGGCAAGGGCCATTAAGAGCGAAGTTTCGCCTTCTCCGGCATGATCAAAAATATAATTTTTGATAATCTCGGCATCCATTAATGGATGCAATTTTATCCAATTAAACGGGTCATTACCTGACTGATGTTGAGTATAATAATCACTCATATCTTGTGAGCCCCACCAACCCTCGCCGTTGGCGCGTTCTAAGAATTTAAAAATTGCCTGCCTTGCACCAACTTTAAAAGCTAAGTCAGTTGGCATGCCTGATGAAAAGTTTTCTGTTTGGTGGTGTATGACCCCGTGTATATTTCGGAAGCCTATTCTCAGTAGGCCAGTGAATATTTGTTCGGCTAAAGGAGCAAGTACTGCTGCATCAACATGCAAGGTGCCACTGCTTTCAGGAGCAGCCACTGCATAACTGGCGGCCCCATAACTAAATGGTGGAAGAATAACCACTTCCATCTGGCTCTCTAACCTATCCAAGCTCTTGGTCACGGCAAGGGTGTCCATGCCCACAGCCATATGCTCACCGTGATATTCCATCACCCCTATAGGGAGTAAAACTGGTATATTTTTAGTGATCGCTTCTTTAATTTGGTAAGGTAACATCAATTCAAAGCGCATATTAAAACCTTTATTAGATTATTCAAAAAAATTAAGAGGTGTGAATTGTGCTCAAAGATCTATCAAGATGGGTATATCCACCATCAACGAAAAGAAACTGTCCCGTTGTGTGAGAAGACCATTGTGAGAGGAGAAATATTACTGACATTGCTACTTCGGATGACGTCGTCATTCTTTTTTCTAAAGGAATATTCGTAGCAATAGCCTGTAATTTGTCTTGTGGGCTTTCAAAAGACCTAAGCCAATGGTCATACATTGGGGTCATTACTTCGCCAGGAATAACTGCATTAACCCTTACCCCAAAAGCTGCAAGATCAACTGCCCACTCCCGTGTTAATGAAGTAATTCCACCTTTTGAGGCTGCGTACCCCGACGTGCAGCCCTGTCCGGTAAAAGAAACCTTTGAACCAATATTTACAATTGTACCTTTGTTTTTTTTAAGTGCTTCAAGGCATAGATGAGCCATCGTAAAATAGTGGATAAGATTGGCTTCTATTGACGAGCGGAACTGATCAAGGCTTGAAGTAAGTCCAACGCCATCATTCATTCCAGCATTATTAACAAGACCGTCTATGCGACCAAATTGTTTAATTATTTGGCCTACTGCTTTGCGGCAGGGATCTTCTTCCACCAAGTCCACTGTGATCCATTGGAGCTCAGGAATAATGCTACTGTCTTGCCCCCATTTCGCCTCAACTTTTTTTACCCTATCAATAACGATGGGGATGGCTCCAAGGGCTTGCAGTTTTTTTACAATTTCTTGACCGATACCCGAGGCGCCACCAGTCACCAGGATTACTTTATCTTTTAGACCAAGTTCCATTTCACAGGACCTTCAAGTTAAATTCCAGCTTTTAGGTTTTAATTGCTATCATGCTGGGGTTTAATCAGCCTCCCTGTCAAGCCCGGTGATTGGCTCTGTCAGATAAAACTTGCTTGAAGCGCTTTGGGTGTTTTTATATTATCTTTGGGTGACAAAACATTCTCCATTTAGTTACATTAATATTTGTTCTGAAGTCATCTGACTTGCAATGTGATCCGTGTTCCTATTTTGCTGACAGCACCATTTTCCTTAAAAATAAGCCCATATTGCTCAAAAGGGGGCGGTAAGAATGGGACAGGGAGGAACCCGCAAGTGTAACAATAAAGGAAGGAGTCTTATCTCTATTCCTTAGTGTATTAATTTTATATATGATTGGCCCAAAGGAGCTGCCAATGGAAAGACTATCGGGAAAACGCGTATTAATCACCGCAGCGGGGCAGGGGATTGGTCGGGCTACGGCAGAGCTGTTCGCCGCACAAGGTGCTCAGGTTATCGCCACTGACATCAATGAAGCTTCGCTTAAAGGTCTCGATGCAATGCGCGGCGTTACGGCTCTAAAGCTAGATGTGACAAACGGGGACGCAGTTGCGGCTGTGGTGGCTGACATTGGACCTCTGGACGTCTTGTTCAATTGCGCGGGATATGTTGCCGGCGGTACGATCCTGGAATGTGATGAAAAGGATTGGGACTTTAGTTTTGATCTGAATGTCAAAGCGATGTATCGACTTATCCGCCTAACATTGCCAGCAATGTTGGAAAAAGGTGGCGGGTCAATCATCAACATGTCGTCGGTTGCATCCTCGCTGAAGGGTGTTCCGAACCGGTTCGTCTATTGTGCGTCCAAGGCTGCGGTCATTGGAATGACCAAGGCAATTGCTGCTGATTTTGTCACCCAAGGTGTGCGCTGCAACGCGATTTGCCCGGGCACAGTTGATAGCCCGAGCCTGCATGACCGGCTCCGCGCAACAGGGGACTACGAAAAAGCGCTTAGTGATTTTGTTGCGCGTCAACCCATGGGCCGCCTTGGGACCGCGACTGAGATTGCAGAGCTGGCTCTGTATCTTGGGAGTGATGCCAGCAGCTTTACCACTGGTCAAACGCACGCAATCGACGGCGGTTTGGCAATTTAGAATAAAGGAAAAGAAAATGAAACTTTTGCGGTTTGGCCCCGTGGGTGCGGAGAAGCCTGGCATTCTGGACGCTGACGATAACATTTGCGATCTGTCAGGTATCATTGACGATGTGTCGGGGCTGGAACTTGGTGATGAAGCACTTGCGCAGCTGCGCGAGGTCGACCTGACACAACTGCCAATCGTTCCAGCTAACACGCGTATTGGGGCCTGCGTTGGGCAGGTCGGAAAGTTCATTTGTATCGGCCTGAATTATGCGGATCACGCGGCAGAGAGTGGCCTCGACCTCCCAGAAGAGCCGGTCGTTTTCTTTAAGGCTACTTCGGCGATTTGTGGCCCAAACGATGACATTGAAATTCCACGCACCTCGGTCAAAACTGACTGGGAAGTCGAGCTGGGTGTGGTGATCGGAAAGAACGCTAAATATGTTTCCGAGGACGATGCGCTAGGGCATGTCGCGGGATACTGTGTTGTGAACGATCTGAGCGAACGAGACTTTCAGCTCCATCGCTCTGGCCAATGGGTCAAAGGCAAATCCTGTGACACATTTGGTCCGATTGGCCCGTGGCTTGTGACGCGTGACGAGGTTGCCGATCCGCAAAATCTGTCGATGTATCTGGAAGTCAACGGTCAACGCTTTCAAGATGGCGCTACAAATACGATGCATTTTGGTGTGGCACAAATCGTATCGCATTTGTCGCAATTCATGAGCCTGCAAGCGGGTGATGTGATTTCGACGGGCACGCCCCCTGGCGTTGGGCTGGGGCAAAGGCCAGAGATGTACCTTAAGGCTGATGACCGCATGGAGTTGGGGATTCAAGGGCTTGGTGTGCAAGTCCAAACAACAAAGGCCGCGCTATGACAAAGATCACAGGACTAACTACACATGACTTGAGGTTTCCAACCTCGGACAGCCTGGACGGATCGGATGCAATGAACCCTGATCCTGATTATTCAGCCGCCTATGTGGTTCTTCATACTGATGGCACGTATAAAGGCCATGGCCTGACGTTCACAATCGGCCGCGGCAATGAAATTTGTGTCGCTGCAATTCATGCGCTGCGGGACCGGATTGTCGGCTTGGACCTGGAGTGGATCAAGGAAGACATGGGACGGTTCTGGCGACACGTAACCTCGGACAGTCAATTGCGTTGGATTGGGCCAGATAAAGGTGCAATCCATCTCGCCACGGGTGCAGTTGTCAACGCAGCGTGGGACCTTTGGGCCAAAGATGTTGGCAAACCAGTTTGGGAACTTGTCGGAGAGATGACCCCGGAGGAAATTGTGCGTCTCGTCGATTTTAGGTATTTGACTGACGCGATCACAGCTGATGAAGCACTTGCATTGCTTAAACGTGCTGAACCGGGAAAGGCCGTGCGGTTTCAAACGCTGCGAGCGGAGGGCTATCCTTGCTATACGACGTCGGCTGGATGGCTTGGGTACTCGGATGAGAAATTGCGCCGGCTGTGCCAAGAGGCGAAGGACGCGGGGTTTACCCATACCAAATTCAAGGTTGGCCATGATCTGAATGACGACATTCGCCGCCTTACAATTGCCCGTGACGTCTTGGGCGAAGACATGAACATCATGATCGATGCCAATCAGGTCTGGGAGGTTGATCAGGCCATTGACTGGGTCAACAAGCTGGCGTTTGCGCGGCCGTTCTTTATCGAAGAGCCGACCAGTCCTGATGATATAACTGGCCATCGGACAATCCGAGAAGGTGTGGCCCCGGTCAAGGTTGCGACAGGCGAAATGTGCCAAAACCGGATCATGTTCAAACAGTTCATTAAGAACGGAGCAATCGACATTGTGCAAATCGACAGTTGCAGAATGGGTGGTCTGAACGAAGTTCTGGCGGTGATGCTGATGGCCGCCAAATATGACCTACCTGTCTGGCCCCACGCCGGTGGTGTCGGGTTGTGCGAATATGTCCAGCATATGTCGATGATCGATTACATTGCGATTTCAGCAGAAAAAGACAGCAAACGCATCGAATACGTTGACCACTTGCACGAGCACTTCGTTGATCCATGCGTGATAAAAGACGGTGCTTATTTGGTACCAGAAAGCCCTGGCTTCAGTATTGAGATCAAGCCACAAACGCTGATTGATTTTGCATTCTCGCCGACAACATGACATTTTCAAAACGCCAGGTGGGCGATATAAAAGTTGAGGTTAAAGACGTCACTTTTGGTTGTTCATTCACTGGCAATCTTTTGTGGAAACGTCTGATGCCGCAGCTGACAACGTGCTTGGCGTGGCGTGAGATGCCGGTATTCGCTATTTCGATACAACGCCGCATTACGGTTGTGGGTTGTCCGAGCAGTGGGGGCTAAATTCTCCGCTTTTTTAATTGAAAGGGACAGCATGGAAAAGAGAAGAGTGGGCAGGACCCAGCTAAAAATTGATGTCATTGGTCTGGGTGGCGCCCCCCTTGGTGGTAACTTTGCTGATCTTAATTATGCTCAAGGAGTTGAAATCGTTTCAAGTGCCCTTGATGCTGGGATGTCGTATTTTGATACGGCGCCATGGTATGGGTTTGGGCGCTCAGAACGTGTAATTGGGGATCAATTGCGTGGAAAAAATTACATCCTATCAAGCAAAGTGGGGCGGCGGCTTGTTCCTGGCGCGGTTACTAATCCGATGAATTTTGGTATGATTGATCCACTGCCGTTTCATCCTGTTTATGATTATACTTATGACGGCGTAATGCGAGCTTTTGAGGATGGATTACAAAGGCTTGGTTTGGACCGGATTGATATTTTGTTGGCTCATGACATTGGAGCCTTTCAGCATGGTGATAGTAATTCCAAGCATTTCAGAGATTTAACGGAAAGTGGCTACAAGGCTATGGCTGAACTGCGTGCTGAGGGCCGTGTGAAAGCAATCGGACTTGGCGTAAACGAAAATGAAGTTTGCTTAGACGCTTTGGAGATAGGTCAGTGGGATGTATTTCTTCTTGCAGGACGGTACACGCTTCTGGAGCAGACACCGCTTGATGAGCTTTTTCCTGCTTGTGAGCGCGCTGGGACCACTATTATATGTGGTGGCCCATTTAATTCTGGTGTTTTGGTTGGCCGTGAGATGTGGAACTATGATGCAGCCCCAAAATCAGTTATAAAAAAGGTCAGGGCCTTGGCTGAGGTGACAAAAGAATTTGGTATACCTCTTCCTGCTGCAGCACTTCAATTTCCGCTTGCTCATGAAATTGTTACTTCAGTCATTCCTGGCCCTCGTTCAAAAAATGAACTTCAAGAAATTCTCACTTGGAAATCCCTTGAAATCCCAGTAGATTTTTGGACTGCACTAAAATCTAAGGCTCTTATTCATGAAGATGCTCCTACCCCATGAAATTACTGGTGAGTCCATTTTGGGTTTTTATTGGGGCACTCGGCCAGAACGCTTCAGCGTGAACTGATCTGCAATCATCCGTGCCATGGCCACCGTAGCTGAGCAATTCACAGAGGTTACAACTACAATGTAATTGTGTTTGGCAACCTTGCCATTTTACAGCGAAACCCCACAAAGGTAACTTTTTTGCAACCAGAGCCAATGGACACAAATCTGTTGAAAGTTCATATTCCATGGAGGTGTTTCGAAAAATTAAGTATTGGCTTAATTCACGACTTAATTATTTAATCAAAATGTTCATCATTTTTAGTAAATTCTTAGTTTCTAATCACAAAATTTGATTTGAAAAATTTTCTAGAAGGTATGTTTTAGAAACTATATCCTTGCTGTGGATCCAGTTGATCAACATGAATCGATTGGACCGCGTACATGAGCTTTGATCTCTAGGGTATCGGAAAGAGGCCCTAAAGAAAAAAATCTCCATTTAATAAAAATTATTAATTACTTTAAATGCCTTAAAATAATCCTTTATTCTTAACTACGTTGCGCAGGATTAGTTCCCCAGTCTCATTAATTTATCTACCATGTCTCGGCTGGGCATTGAGGGGGCTGTTCCAGCTTTCGTGACGGAGATTCCTGCTGTGGCGCAGCCGTAACGTGCGGCATCTAATGGTGTTCGCTTTTCAGCTAAAGCGGCCGCAAACCCGCCGTTAAATGCATCTCCTGCGCCGGTTGTTTCAATAACGTCACCGGCTATTACAGCCGGGACAAGTCCGTGGCCATGCACAAAGGCACCCTGTTCGCCCATCGTTATAATAGGCGTTCCAACACCCAAATCGCGCAATGCATCACAAGCTTGCTTCGCTTGCGACTGTGTCTGAACGGAAATACCAGTTAAAAATTCACACTCGGTTTCGTTTGGTGTCACATAATCGCAAAGAGCTAGCATGCCTTCTGGCAAGATTGCGGCGGGTGCAGGGTTGAGCACTGTAATGACGCCAGCTGCTCGAGCTATTTCCAGTCCACACATGGCAGCATCCATTGGTTGTTCAAGTTGCGTTACAAAGACATCTGCGTCCGCAATCAATGTAGCATGGGCCTGAATGTCAGCAATATCAATTAATGCTGCAGCCCCGGGCGCAATGATAATTGCGTTATCACCGGTACTGTCTTCGATAAAGATGTGAGCTGCGCCAGTGTAGGAGCTACTGAGTTGCTGCACATGGGGAATAACCCCTGCTTTTTTCCAAGTATCAAAAGCTAGTTCTGAAAAATCGTCTTTGCCCAGTTTTGAAATAATATGGGTTTCAGCGCCCATGTGGGCACAGGCGACGGCCTGATTTGAGCCTTTTCCACCGGGACCAAGTGCAAAGGAGGTGCCTATTATGGTTTCTCCCATGTTTGGCATCCGAGCGGCACGGTAGGCAGTATCAGCAACGAAGACCCCGAGGACAACAACCTTCCCCATCACTGGACCTCATCCGGTGGTATCACGCCTTTGCGAAAGGCAAAACAGCCATAAAAACGCCGCTCAGCAGTTTGGATTACTGCGTAGGCCTTCTTTGAACGCTCATAGAAAGCGAAGCGTTCAATTCCAATCATTTTTGAGCCACCGGCAGTGAGCACTTCCGCCTGAACCTCTTCCATCACTGGTAGGAGTTTGTCGGGTTCGCCTACTACCTCCATTCTTGCCACAGCATCGTCTACAAATGTATCAAGTGGGTAAAGTGAGAGAACCGCGCGCACCACTTCTGCTGCAGAGCTTTCTATACGTAACACCTCTCCCAGCACAGTTTCCCGTGCGACGCTGTCTGATGGAAAATTAGTATCTGCGATAACCAAGTCGTCTCCATGCCCCATTGCGCGCAATGCATAAAGTACGTCTGCATTCAGAATTGGATTAATGTTTTTAAGCATATAGGCCCCCTAAAAGTAATTGTTAAAGCCGTGCGCCAGTATCAGCGGCGAAAACATGCAGGTGGTCTGGATCAGGCTTTAGGTAAATTGTTTGACCACTTTCAAAGTTATGGCGCTCCCGGAAGACTGCGGTTATGTCCTGACCTTCAAAACGCAAGAAAACCATAGTCTCGGCACCTGTTGGTTCAACAACCTTGACTTGCATTGGCAAGCCGCCTTTCTTAGCCAAGATTAAATGTTCTGGCCGCACGCCAAGTTTAACTTTGCCCGCCCCCTTTGGCCCCACAAACATTTCCTCACCAACCTTCACGATACCTTTTGACAGAACCCCACCAAGTAGGTTCATTGATGGCGCACCGATGAATGTTGCCACAAATTGATTGGCGGGGTTGTCATACAACTCAAGTGGTGTGCCAACTTGTTCTATAATTCCATCCTGCATGACCACAATTCGGTCGGCCAATGTCATGGCCTCGATCTGATCGTGGGTCACAAAGATCGTTGTAGTTTTTAGACGTTGGTGCAATTCTTTGATTTCGGTTCGCATCTGCATGCGTAGTTTTGCGTCAAGATTAGATAGTGGTTCATCAAACAAAAACACCTGAGGGTCGCGCACAATAGCCCGGCCCATTGCAACACGTTGGCGTTGGCCACCAGATAAATGACGAGGCTTGCGATCTAAGTATTCTGTCAAGCTGAGTATTTCAGCGGCTTCTTTTACCCTGCGGTCAATCTCTGACTTACTGGTTTTAGAGACTTTTAGTGCAAAGCCCATATTTTCTGCTACTGATTTATGTGGGTACAAAGCGTAGGTCTGGAAAACCATTGCGATGTCTCGTTCGGAGGGTGGTAAATTGTTTACCACCCGCTCACCAATTGCGATAGAACCACTATCGATAGCCTCTAATCCAGCGACCATTCTTAAAAGTGTGGACTTACCGCAGCCGGATGGACCAACTAACGCTACAAATTCACCATCGGCAATATCAATATCCAGCCCATGGATGACCTCCAGGCCATCATAGGATTTACGAATTTTGTTTATTGTGACGTTTGCCATTTGTTATGCGCCCCCTATGAGCCGGAATTCTAGCTAAACAATTATGTACTGTCCACGCCCAACGGTGACACTCAGTTTTATATACAGGCCTTTTGTTGACTCATCATAATTTTAAATCGTAGTATTTTTTATGTTGGAGGTACTTAGGCCTAATTTATTCAAATAAATACCTATTCTGGTCGCTATTACACTTCTTGCATGTAATTAAATTAGATGATTCCGGGGAGGATTCACATGAAAGTAGAGCTATATAACTATATTAAAGCTGCTCAAAAAATGAACCGACGCCAAATGCTGAAGGGTTCTGCAGCTCTTGGAGCCGTCGCAATGATGCCTCAAGGTGCGTTAGCGGATGGGCACAGTAACGTTCGGGCCGAGATATTAAAAATCCCAGGTGTTGGTGCTGGTTCACCTACTGACAGTGATTGGCAAAAAGTTGGTAAGATGTGCATGGGCGCCACTAAAGGCAACGTTGCTGAGGGTGAATTTGACGGTGTTCAGTTGAGCTTTATGGGATTGAACAACCAAAACCTGCACAACTTTCTCTTCCGTGGATTTTTGAAGCCATGGGAAGCTTACACCGGTGCCAAAATTAATTGGATCGACCTAGCGCAAGGCGATTATAACGCGCGCCTTCAGCAGTCAATTGCTACCGGTACAGTTGATTTTGATATCATTGAGATGGGTGCGCCGTTTGAGGGTGATGTGCTTGGTAAGGGCCTTGCTTCAGAAATGCCTGAGTGGGTCAAAGAGCAAATCGACATGGACGACTATGTTGATTACCTCAAAGCGCCTGTTGGTACCTGGGGCGGTAAAACATACCGCGTCTCTATTGATGGCGATTGTCACACATTTGCTTATCGTAAAGATTACTTTGGCCCTGGTTCCATTACTGGCCGTGATGTGCCCACTACTTGGCAGGAGATCAATGAGATTTCCAAGGATTTGATTGGCAAGGAAGATCCACTTACGGGACTTCCAGCACACGGTTACCTCGACCCATTAAAGGGATGGGGAGGCTTTGGCTTCTACTTTCTTGAAAACCGTGCGTCAGCATATGCGAAGCATCCTAACAGCCCAGCATGGTTGTTTGAGCCAGATACAATGAAGCCAATGGTCAATAACCCAGCTTGGGTCCAAGCCATCCAAGACGTCATGGACTTGATTGAAGCTGGTGCATATCCCACTGACCAAATTAATGCAGACCCTGGCACAACTGCGTTCCAGCAGTTCCTTGCTGGAACTGGTTCAATGCTAAACTGGTGGGGCGATGTGGGTTCAAACGCGCGGACATCTGATACATCTGTTGTTGGTGATGTTGTGGGCTTTAGTGTAAACCCAGCTTCTGACCGTGTCTACAACGCAAAGGCTGGAGCCTGGGAGAACACCAGAAATGAAGCACCAAACATGGCCTATATCGGCTGGGGTGTTTACGTCATGGCAACCGTAGATGGCGACGAGAAAAAGAAAAAAGCAGCTTGGTCTGCTGCTGCCCACCTTGGTGGCAAAGATCTTTCTCTCTGGGCATCTGCATACCCATCGGGCTTCCAGCCTTACCGGAATTCACACTTCCAGTATGAAGAGTGGGAAGAGGCTGGCTACGACCGTGAATATGTCGAGGATTATCTCGGCTCTAACGCAGATAGCTATAATCACCCGAACGCTGCGATTGAACCACGTATTCCAGGCATCTTCCAATACTACTCTGTGGCCGAAGATGAGTTGGCAAAGGGCTATGCTGGTCAATATAGCTCTGCACAAGAAACGGCAGATGCTATTGCCGCAGCTTGGGAGAAAATTACAGATCAAATTGGCCGAGATAGCCAGATTTCAGTGTATAAATCATCTCTTGGTATGTAGTTGTTATTTTTTAAACTTTGAACAGGCGGCGTTTTTACGCCGCCTGTTTTTTAATAAATAAATATTTTTGAGAGACTACTTACCTTCAAAAATTAATCACCTCCATATTTTTTAGAGACCCCCTATGAACACAGATGGCGACCTTCTACACACGGTGACCACCGACAATATCTCGGACAGCCGTAAACGTCTTGGCAAGTTGATGGTCTGGGGCTCAGCGTTACTGTGTCTATCGCTGGCTGTAATACAGGGGGCATATCAGGCTGAGCGTATAAATATCGGTTTTGAAAATTGGCGCCCAATTTTATATGCGTATATGCTCTGGGCTACGGCCCTTTGTTTTGCACAGGTCATCGTTAATGGAGAGAAAGGAAAGCGTACCCTTTTTGTGCTCCCAGCTGCGCTCTTTGTGGTAAGCCTTGTTGTCTTTCCTCTACTTTTTGCGCTTTATATTTCTTTCACGGACTGGAACCTAGCATCTCCAAATGGGCCGCAGCCTAATGGCTGGGGCAATCTGGTCCAGATGTGGAATGACAGCTTTTACTGGAATGCATTGAAAAATATGGTCTACTATGTGCTAGCTGTGAGCGCGGAATATGTAATTGCGTTTGCTTTAGCACTCCTACTGAACGCCCAAATCCGGGCCCGTAAGTTTTTTAGGGTCGTTTTTCTCCTACCCTTAATGTTAAGTCCTGTGGCGGTGTCTTGGATGATTGGAAAGTCCATGTTTGAGGTCCGCTTTGGGCCAGTCTCTCGCCTTATCCGTGAGTTTGGGGGGGAGCCTACATTCTTTGGAAACCCTGAGATTGCGCGCTTTTTGATAATGGCCATGGACGCTTGGACTTTCATTCCGTTTATGATGATTATGCTTTTGGCTGGCCTCCAGGCCCTGCCGCGTGAAGTTCTTGAAGCCTCAAAAGTTGATGGTGCATCTGGTTGGCAGAGTTTTAAGGAGATTGTATTCCCGTTGATGCTACCTGTTTCTGTGACAGCCGTGGTGATCCGAATAATTTTTAAGTTAAAATTAGCTGACGTGATTATCAACGTGACCTCTGGCGGCCCAGGTGGTGCGACTGACAGTGTCACAAGCTTTATCTTCCGTGAATACAGAGACCGTTCAAATGTGGGCTATGGTACTTTACTGGCAATGGTCTATCTAGTTCTTATCGTAATTTTTGTTACCTTGCTTTTAAAGTTGGTTAGCCGATGGATGGAGCGGCCCGCATGACTGCCATTTTCAAAGAACACGAAGCTGACCTGCGGGTAAGCACCAAATGGTGGGCTAGCCGTATCGCAATATATACTGCCCTTTTTATATGGATGGTGGTCTGCCTGTTTCCAATTTTGTGGACAATCACAACATCCTTTAAGTTAGCTCCAGACGTTATGAAGGGAAACCTAATTCCGTGGTGGGATTTTACGCCACGATGGAAGGGTTGGGAATCTATAGGCCTTTCGCCCCGGTTGATTGGAGAGGTCTCTACAGTCCGCGAAGAGTTTTTTAAAC
>MDTF01017539.1_pt1 | contig 14103 bp, 15 predicted proteins | sample 811191 | NCBI WGS metagenome assembly MDTF01 (sample SAMN05326649, study PRJNA326480) | marine metagenome | isolation source: seawater | place: Southern Ocean | collected 2011
CTGGCGAGCGACAGCCAAAATATATGGGTATGTCTTTGGGTATGTACATTAATAATAAAGGCTACAGGTCTTTGTTTTAGGGGAAAAGTGGCGGATAGATACTCCGTCATTTAACAACGACACCGCCAATACTGCCACGTGCCTCTATAGAGAGTGACTAGCTTCCTAGGTCCCATTTTTTGATAGCCGCGGCATCACTCGCCCTACTCACTATCCACTGGGACCCGTCTTCACTCTTCTGCTTTTTCCAGAACGGCGCCTGGCTTTTCAAATAATCCATAATAAACATCGCAGACTCGAAAGCCGCATGTCGATGAGCACTAGCTGTCCCGACAAACACTATCTGCTCTTTAGGTCCCAGTTCGCCGACCCTGTGGATAATACGAGCGGCTAGTAAGGGCCAGCGTTTTGCAGCTTGTTTAACAATATCCTCTAAACAGCGCTCGGTCATGCCTGGGTAATGCTCCAAAAAAAGTCCGCTAACAACATCACTTGCAGACTCGGAAGTATCGTATATTTCCCTAACCAAGCCGCTAAACGTAACGATCGCCCCTGGATCTCCAGCTCTAACACGCAAATTTTCGTGCTCCAGACCTATATTAAAATCTTGCTCTTGGACACTTATCATCCTAACCACCTGTCATCGGCGGGAAAAACGCAACTTCATCACCATCAGATAAAGTATAGCTTCTATTCACGACAGTTTGATTTACAGCGACTAAGATAGATGGGGTTGCCTCTATCATGACTGAAAACTTGGCATCAACCTGAGTCAGCGAGACAATTAAATCGGCAACATTGTTGTTGCCTGACAACTCCAATTGCTGCCCTTGTATTCCGAGCCGCTCTCGTATGCTGGCAAAGTAGTGAATATCTAGCTTCATGATTTCTCGCTACCTTTTAAGTAATGGCCGCTGCGGCCGCCAAGCTTTTCCTGCAAGCAGATGGCGCCAATAACCATATCTTTGTCAACCGCCTTGCACATATCGTATACAGTGAGGGCACTTACCGATACCGCAGTCAACGCCTCCATCTCAACGCCTGTTTGCCCACTAACCTTACAACGTGACCTTATGTTAATGCGGTTAGTAGTTGCATCTAAATCAAAATCTACGTCTACCGACGTCAGTAATAACGGGTGGCAAAGAGGAATAAGCGTCGAGCATGATTTAGCCGCCTGAATCCCGGCAATCCGCGCAACGGCCAATACATCGCCCTTCTTATGACCACCAGCGGCTACCAATTTAAATGTTTTTTCCGCCATGGATATGCTGCCAGTAGCAAGCGCTACTCGCTCTGTTATAGCCTTGCTACCGACATCAACCATCTTGGCGTTGCCAGACTCATCAATATGACTCAATTCACTCATAATCTAGATTTACATCCTCAGCTAGGGTTTAGCAATGTAGATTCTACACAACCATTATCGCCGGTTATGGTCTGAATCTAAAGCAGATTAAGCTAGCGACCGTTGGTGATAAAATAGTGACTAAAACAACCTTAACAATTGATCCAACAGGGTCATAGGCGCTAGCATGAACAATTTGGGATACCTTCCTTGACTCACTACCCTCATATTACCGTTGCGACCATTGTAGAACGTGATGGAAAGTTCCTAATGGTAAAAGAGCGATCTGCTGGATTATTTGTTTATAACCAGCCCGCCGGGCATTTAGAGCTGGGCGAAACCTTGATACAAGCTGCTATCCGCGAAACCTTAGAGGAAACCGCCTGGAAGATTGAATTAACAGGGTTCCTCGGAATTTACCATTTCACATCACAAGCAAATGGTATTACCTACGTGAGACACTGCTTCATCGGCAATGCTCTCGAGCACCTTGTTAATTCGCCGCTAGACCCCGATATTGACGAAGCACTATGGATGGATTTTGATACATTGCTAGAGCATAAAAGCATGCTGAGAAGCCCTTTGGTGCTCGAGGCAGTACTGGACTACCTATCTAAACCACATTACCCCCTATCACTGATAAGCCCTTGTTATGAATAGTGTAAACAGCAGCCCAGAAACGCGTACTGGCAGTAATGTCATTGTCGGCATGTCCGGTGGAGTTGACTCTTCCGTCGCGGCCCACCTGCTTATTGAGCAAGGCTATCAGGTTTCGGGCTTGTTCATGAAGAACTGGGATGAAGACGATGGAACCGAATACTGTACGGCTAAAGAAGATCTTGCCGACGCTCAAGCGGTTTGTGACCGATTAGGCATTGAGCTGCATACGGCAAACTTCGCAGCTGAGTATTGGGATAATGTTTTCGAACACTTCCTGAAGGAATACAAAGCTGGGCGCACACCCAACCCTGACGTGCTATGCAACCGCGAAATAAAATTCAAAGCATTTCTAGAATACGCCTTGATCTTAGGCGCTGATTTTATAGCGACCGGCCACTACGTCAGAAAACAAGAGGTAGCAGGAGCCACCCAGCTTTTAAAGGGGCTTGATGACAACAAAGATCAAAGTTACTTTCTCTGCGAGGTAAACGAGGAATGTTTAGCAAAAAGCTTATTCCCAATAGGAAGTCTTCCTAAAGTCGAAGTACGTCAAATAGCTGCCAAGCTGGAACTGAAAACCCATGATAAAAAGGACAGCACTGGCATTTGTTTTATTGGAGAGCGTAAATTTAAAGACTTTCTTGAACAGTACCTACCTGCTCAGCCTGGCAAAATCCAAACCAGAGAAGGTGAAACCTTAGGTGAGCATGCGGGACTTATGTATTACACCTATGGTCAAAGACAGGGCTTAGGCATAGGCGGCCAGCAAATGCACGGCGAAGCGCCCTGGTATGTTGTTGATAAGAACCTCGACGATAACATTTTGATCGTTAGCCAAGGCAATGAAAGTAAAGAGCTATTCTCATCAGCGCTGGTAGCATCTACACCCGCATGGATAAATCAATTAGCCCCTGAGCTTCCGCTAAACTGCCAAGCTAAGGTCCGTTATCGCCAGGCCGATCAGCCATGTAGCGTTAAAGCGCTTACCGACGGTCAAATTGAGGTTAGCTTTAGCGAGCCTCAGCGCGCAGTCACACCAGGCCAATACATAGTTTTTTATCAACAAGATAGATGTTTAGGTGGAGCAATAATTGAACAATTCAGGACTTAGCTACTCTTCATGGGAGCGAGAAAATATTGCTTTAGCAGCTGTTGTTCAATGTGCGGCGGTGGTCGACAAGCTGGCCACCAAAGGCTATGCGGATCCATATCAGCTGGCAGCTAGCGTTAACCCGCTATTGGTTCTCGACCCGGACTCCTTTTCTGATATATACCCAAACATAATAGATCTAAGCTATGGCTTTAGAACAGCTCAGGACATCTTCAGTAATAACCGAGCCAATACTGAATCAGCTGTACTTCGCTATACTCTTGGGCTTTTGCATATCCGTGGCGCCCTAGAGCGGAATGGACCCATGCAAGGGCGGATTCGCAACACCCTTGCCACGATTGCCCCCCTCAGTGGAGCAGAAGCGTCTCAGCTGCTTATAACAGAGGCGCCCGATCCCGCGATCGAAGCCGATAAGCTCACTATAAAACAGCTGGCAGAACTCTATCAGGATACAATTAGCACGCTAAGCTACCGCATCCAAATTCAAGGAAAGTCAGAGCACTTAAAAGATGACGCTGTAGCCAATTCCATTAGAGCAGTTTTGCTAAGCGGCATCCGTTCAGCCGTATTGTGGCAACAACTAGGCGGCAGACGTTGGCGGCTTCTGATTTACCGGAAAAGAATTTGCGACACGGCCACCCACATTCGAAAAAAATTAATACATTCAATTTAATATCTATATCAATAAGATAGAGCTCTATTGTAAGAAAATAGATAAGCTAAACTACAAGGCAAAAATCGATGGAAAACAACTCTTTAAACGCCCTAACGGCCATCTCACCCCTTGATGGAAGGTATCGGAACAAAAGCGCAAGCCTTGCGGATTATTTTAGCGAATATGCCCTGATTCGCTACCGCGTATTGATAGAAGTGAGGTGGCTACAGTGTTTGGCTGCGAATCCGGGCATTCCTGAACTTGCCAATTTCAACACCGAAGAAAACACGCTGCTTGATGAACTAGTCGATAATTTTGATCTCGGGGATGCTGAAGCTGTAAAAACTATAGAATCCACCACCAATCATGACGTAAAAGCAGTAGAGTATTTTATTAAAGAGAAGCTCCAAGGCAATAAAAGCCTTACCAATAGACTGGAGTTTGTGCACTTCGCCTGTACATCAGAGGATATTAACAATCTTGCCTATGCCCTGATGCTAAAAGAAGGTCGCAACAGCGTAATGATCCCGACTATGGAAAAACTAATCAGCGCACTCGCCGATTTAGCTACCGAGTTTGCTGACCAACCTATGTTGTCCCGTACTCATGGACAGCCTGCATCGCCGACCACCATAGGTAAGGAAATTGCTAACGTCGTGTATAGACTAAGACGCCAACTTAGCCAATTCGAGTCTACCCCTATTCTAGGCAAAATTAACGGCGCAGTTGGCAACTACAACGCTCACCTGTCCGCCTACCCGTTCGTTGATTGGAGCGTTACAGCGCAGCAGTTCGTTGAAAGTCTTGGACTTGACTGGAATCCGTTCACCACCCAAATAGAGCCCCATGACTATATTGCAGAAACCTTTGATGCAGTTTGCCGCTTCAACACTGTATTGCTGGACTTCGACAGAGACATTTGGGGATATATTTCACTGGGCTACTTTAAGCAAAGAACGGTAGCCGGAGAAGTAGGTTCATCAACAATGCCCCACAAAGTGAACCCAATTGATTTTGAAAACTCCGAAGGAAATTTAGGGCTATCCAACGCGCTGATGAACCACATGTCGGCCAAGCTACCTATCTCGCGCTGGCAGCGGGACCTCACCGACTCCACCGTGCTGCGCAACATAGGCACAGGCTTCGCTTACGCGTTGATTGCCTATCAGGCAACACTTAAGGGCGTTAGTAAGCTAGAACTAAACCGCGCTGCGGTCGACGCTGATATTGATCAGTGCTGGGAAGTTTTGGCCGAGCCCATTCAGACCGTTATGCGCCGATACTCGGTTCCAGAGCCTTATGAGAAGCTCAAAGCACTCACCAGAGGCAAAGGAATCACCGAGAGCGCCTTGCAGGAGTTTGTCTTAAAACTCGACATTCCAGATGATGCTAAACGTGAGCTTTTAGCGTTAACTCCAAGAAATTACACAGGTAATGCTTCTATTCAGGCGAAAAACATTTGAGTATTCCAGAATTAAATTCCGCATTCGATGTGCAGGACTTTCTCGCTAATTATTGGCAGAAAAAACCTTTGTACATCCCCCAGTTGATACCTGGCTTTAAAGACCCTATAAGTCCTGAAGAACTGGCCGGACTCGCGATGGAGGCGGATTGCGAGAGCCGCCTGCTTGAGGGAACAGAACCTGATAGCTGGAAATTAAGCCAAGGACCCTTCACTGAGAGTCGGTTTACGGAACTTCCAGATGACGGTTGGACGTTATTAGTTCAAGCAGTTGACCAGTGGAATGAGCCGGTTTTCGACCTTAAACAGCTTTTTCGATTCCTTCCCCAATGGAGAATCGAGGATGTGATGGTCTCATTTGCGGCCAATGGCGCTGGAGTTGGGCCACACTTTGATTACTATGACGTCTTCCTAGTTCAAGGTAGCGGTGAAAGGAATTGGCAGATTGGGCCGAAATACTCATCAAAATCAAAACTTAAGAACTGCTCCGGGCTGTCAATTCTAGAAGAGTTTGAAGCTGTCGCAGACTATACCCTGCAGGCTGGCGACGCCCTTTATGTGCCTCCACAGTACGCCCATTGGGGTAAGTCGCAGCAGCGCAGCCTCTGTTACTCGATAGGCTGCCGAGCGCCATCGGCGGCTGAAATCCTTGAGGGCTACAGTGATTTTATGATTGACCGTTGCGAGCCCGAGGACCGATACACCGACCCAGTGACGCAGATGCCCAAACGACGAGGTGAGATAGACACTCAGTCAGTTTCAAATAGCTTTAGAAAATTGGTCGAAACAATTGATAATGAAGAGAATTACTACCGCTGGTTTGGTCAATTTGCAACCCGACCAAAGATTCAAAACTCTATCAGCGGCCCGGAACAGCCCTATACCGAAACCGAATTACTGGCCGACCTTACCGGCGGCGCTGTTATTGCTATAAACCCTTCATCACGCTTTTCATTCTTAGAGTTAAAGCCTGGGGGTAAAACATTGTTTTTTGTTGACGGGGAATCTATCGATCTAGCTCCCCAACTCTCTTGGTTTGCTCATAGCCTATGTAAAGCTCCAGAAATTTCCAAGCAGGATATAAAGAAAATAACCCAAACTCCCGAATCACTCGCATATATTCTGAGACTGCTTAACCAAGGCAGCCTGATTAGTTATTAAGAATTCGACTATGACAGCCCCCTCTATTGTCGACCTTCCCCACTCTAAAGACTGCTTGCTCTTGCTCGAGTTAGTGTCTCGAATGGCCTTGCCGGTTATCTTAGACAGTAGCCACTACCCCCAAGATAACGATGCCAGCAATACACTCTCCGACGAAAACAGCAACGACCAGCGCTACACTATTATTTGCGCCGACCCAGTCGCTAGCTTGATTATTAACGAGGCCATTTCAAAAGAAAATATTTTCAATAAAATCAGGGTCTTACAAAAAAAACATCTGAGTATTGATAGGCCACTAAACCCGAGCTTGATAGAACTGCCCTTTCAAGGCGGCGTGGCTGGGTTTATAGGTTACCCAACAATATCTAAACGAACGGAGCTTGAGGTATCAACTGGGTTTCTAGGAGTTTACCACTGGGCCGTTATCGTTGATCACCAGCGGGCTACGACCAAGCTAGCTTTCCACCCAAATTGTTGTAAGGCGACTCGAGAGAAGCTAGGCGCCCTGCTAGCGGTCGATGCAGAGAAATTATTTACCGGTTTTAAACAGAAGCCTATTGAGAAATTTTCCCTCAGGGGGAAGTTTGAATCTCAGACACATTTCAATAACTACAAGCAAGCCTTTGAAAAAATAAAGAATTACATAGTAAATGGTGACTGCTATCAGGTGAATCTGACCCAGAAGTTTAAAGCCAGCTGCACCGGCAGTCCTTTTGAGGCGTTTTGTAAGCTTCGGCAATCCTGCCCCGCCCCGTTTTCAGCGTTCATCCAATGGCCCGGCGGCGCACTGATCAGTATGTCACCAGAGAGATTCATTCGGAACCAGCAAGGCCGCATGGAAACAAAGCCAATCAAAGGTACAAGGCCCAGGGGCGCGAGTGCAGACGCCGATCAAAAACAAATTAAACAGTTAGTTAACAGCATCAAAGATAAGGCTGAGAACCTTATGATTGTTGACCTGCTTAGGAATGATTTCGGGCGAGTCAGCAAAACGGGCTCCATAAAAGTAACGGACTTATTCGCGCTTAAAACTTTCAGTAACGTCCACCACCTTGTCAGCACCATCACCGCGACCTTAAAAGATAATTACGATTCTATTGACATGCTAAGTGCGTGTTTCCCCGGCGGATCTATTACTGGCGCACCGAAGCTTAGAGCAATGGAAATAATCGAGGAAGTTGAGGATTCAGCCCGCGGGCCCTATTGCGGTAGCGTGTTCTACTGGGCCGCATCTGGAGACTTCGACAGCAATATCACCATACGGACCCTGCAGTGGCAATCCGCTTCAAGCAGCGCAAACGGGGTGGACACCATACAATGCTGGGCCGGCGGCGGAATTGTCGCCGACTCAGACTGCGAATCAGAATATCAGGAGTGCTTTGATAAGGTTCAACACTTGATCACCACGCTTGAAAGCCTGTAGCGGTTGGAGCGCCTGCAGGTAATTACGGAGATCTGTTCAATAAACAGCGATCACCTACTCTCTTAGATTAGTGGTGATTCTTACTAATGCAAAAAACAGCTCTCACCTATACCTCTGCAAGAAGCTACCTCCGCCTCAGGACTGGCTAGAGGCTAGCTAGTGGCTAAAGCGTCAAGTCACGGTTGCTGGCTTGGATAAATTGATTTTTAAGCTCCTCGTAAGCGGTCACTGCCGGATATTGCGGGAATTCACTGATGACGTTCTCCGGCGCTCTAAACAGGATGCCAGCGTCCGCCTCAGACAGCATAGTGGTGTCGTTGTAGGAGTCACCAGAGGCGATGACTCGAAAGTTGAGCTTATGAAAGGCTTTAACTGACTCTCGCTTAGGGTCTTTCTGACGCAATTTATAGTCAACAATCATCCCGTTATCATCAGCGACAAGCCGATGACAAAACAAGGTTGGGAAGCCCAGTTGCGCCATAAGAGGTTGAGAGAACTCATAGAAAGTATCAGACAGAATAACCACCTGAAAACGCTCCCTGAGCCAGTCAACGAATTCCGGAGCGCCTTCTAAAGGCTTCATCGTCGAAATGACCGCCTGAATGTCTGGCAAGCCCAGCCCATGTTGATTCAGAAGATCAAGTCGCTGCCGCATGAGTACGTCGTAGTCAGGGATATCTCTTGTGGTCGCCTTAAGCGCCTCAATGCCTGTCTTTGCTGCAAAATCAATCCAAATTTCGGGAACTAAGACCCCTTCCAAATCTAATGCCGCTATTTCCATTATTACTTTACCCTTGCCAAAACTGCGTAAGATTTTAAAAGCTAGAATTTATCAGAAACAAGGAATTCTTTACAGCGCTTAATGTCATCTGGATTTGGACACCACAACATATGGTTTGCAAAGGCTATTGCTTATCAATATTTGGTATAAAGCGGTTTTATACTGTCTAAGTCATTAAAATCGTTAGAGTTTTTCACGTGAAACATAGCATGTAGCAGTGACACGACAGCACTGATATGCTGGAATCGCCCGTGACTGAAATTGTAGAGAGTCATTAGGGGTCAGCCTACTCTCTCAGGCTAGAAGCACTCATAGAAACAAGGAATCTGTAATTAAATGTTATCCGAACGACAAGTAAGCCAACTTAACTCCGATTTTGAAAAGCTACTTCCAAAGGAGATCCTTGCCCATGTGAGCGAGCTGCTCCCCAACTCGGTGCTGGCTTTTAGCGGGGCTGAAGATGTTGCCCTTATCGATATGGCTATCAAAAAACGGCTCACGCCGTCAGTTTTCACTCTCGATACGGGGAGATTACATGCTGAAACTTACCGCTTCCTAGAAGAAGTCAGAATCCATTACGACATTCAAATAGAGACCCTATTCCCAGAGGCTAGTGAAGTTACCAACCTTATTAAAAACAAAGGACTGTTTAGCTTTTATACAGACGGGCATGAAGAATGTTGCGGCATAAGGAAGGTTCAACCGCTGCGCCAAAAGCTGAGAACGGTAGATGCTTGGATAACCGGTCAACGGCAGGATCAAAGCCCTAGTCGTGCAGACGTACCCTTGATTCAAATCGACACTACCTTTTCCACAAAAGATCACCAGGTAATCAAAATCAACCCTATGGCAAAATGGCCCTCTTCTGAGGTTTGGTCATATATACGGTTACTGGAATTACCTTATAACAAGCTTCACGACAAAGGAATGGCAAGTATCGGGTGTGAGCCCTGTACACGCTCAATTGGACCTGGGCAGCACGAGCGGGAAGGCAGATGGTGGTGGGAAGAAGCCACAATTAAAGAATGCGGCCTACACCTCACAAACCTTGAAAAGTAAAAGCATCTAGTGAACGGGCAGCACTATATCCTTAAATAAGGCGTCCAAATCTGCCTTAGTGTGCCTGTAACTGGTTTCTTGGATAATTTCCTGAGTCAGATGTGGAGCAAACATTTCAATAAAATCATACATATAGCCTCTTAAGAACGAGCCCTTCCTGAAACCAATCTTGGTCACACTCGCCTCAAACAAGTGGCTAGCGTCGATTGCTACCAAGTCTGTATCTACCGCTTGATCATATGCCATAGAAGCTACTATCCCTACTCCAAGCCCTAATCGCACATAGGTTTTAATGACGTCGGCATCGGCCGCCGTAAAGACCACCTTAGGTACTAGACCTTTAGCTGCGAAAGCCTCATCTAGTTTTGACCTCCCGGTGAAACCAAAAGTATAGGTTACTAAAGAGTAACTTGATAATTCCTCGATACTTAGGTTAGATATTTGAGCTAAGGGATGATTCTTTGGCACTAGGATTGACCGGTTCCATTTATAACAGGGCATCATAACTAAATCGCTATAGAGCTCCATTGCCTCAGTCGCGATAGCAAAATCCGCAGTACCATCTGCTGCGAGTTCTGAAATTTGCGTTGGAGTACCCTGATGCATGTGCAGTGCAACGTCTGGAAACTTCTCTATAAACCCTTGGATAACCCCGGGCAGCACGTAGCGACATTGGGTATGCGTTGTTGCCAGAGCTAAAGAGCCCTTTCTTTCGTCACAAAATTCTTGCGCAACGGATTTGATACTTTCCACCTTACGCATGATTTCACCAGCTGTTTTCAATATTGACTCGCCTGCAGGTGTAATCTGCGTCAAATGCTTACCGCTGCGAGAGAATATCTCGACCCCCAACTCATCTTCAAGCAAGCGAATCTGCTTACTGATACCTGGTTGAGAGGTGTAAAGGCTCTGCGCTGTTTGGGAAACGTTCAAATCGTGATGGGCAACTTCCCAAATGTATCGCAGCTGTTGCAGTTTCATAATTCCTCCAAGGCGTATTCAAAAAGTATTTGTCTAAGGGTATTCCTTATAACATTTAGTTATTAAAATATGCCGAAATATTCTTTTAAAGTATAGACAAACACCATTACCGTTGTCCCATCTAATTAATGTAGACCAACATGGAATTCTTGCTACACATTTTTGCCGGTGCTGGTGTCGGGTTTTTAATTGGCCTCACCGGCGTCGGTGGAGGCTCGCTCATGACTCCACTTCTGCTAATGTTCGGATACCCCGCTCCAGTCGCGATCGGCACTGACCTGCTGTATGCAGCATTCACTAAGGCTAACGGGGCCTTAGTCCAGCACCGCAGGGGCAATGTGGATTGGCATATAGCGGGCCTACTGGCCCTAGGCAGCGTCCCTACTTCGATCCTTTTACACGGCTTAGTGCTAGATATCAGTGGCCAAGACTCTGCTAAATTCGAGGAATTGCTAACAAGCAGCCTGGGAGTGATGTTAATAATCACAGCGACTATGCTGATCTTTAAAAAGAAACTTAGATTGAACGCCGTCAACGACAGGCCTGAGCGCTTAATGGGCTTACTTCATAAGCACCGAGGTATCGTGACATTTCTAATGGGAGTGATACTTGGAATTTGCGTCACCTTATCTTCGGTCGGTGCGGGTGCATTTTGTGCGGCAATATTATTAATAATCTACTCAAAAATACCAGTAGTACAAATTATCGCTACTGATATTGCTCATGCTGTACCTCTAACCTTTATTGCAGGCTTGGGTTATCTAATCGCGGGCTATGTCGATCTGTTCTTGCTGTGCAGCTTGCTTATTGGCTCATTACCGGCGATCCACCTTGGCAGCAAAGTTAGCGATGCCGTACCAGACAAGCTGCTCCAGCAATTACTAATCATTGTACTGCTGGGTTTAGGTATTTATTACACCGTAGCCTAGGTTTAGGTCACCCCATCGAGTAATAAATAACATTATATAAAACTCTTAAGTATCTGATTTTTTTGAATTAGCTATTCCATGGGGCACATGGCCAGTAGCCACATGATTTCTCGCAGAGTCGCAATGTGCTTCCTGATCGTCGAAAAATATATCCGCATCAAAAGCATGAAGGAACTCCCCTTTGTCCATGCCTCCTAGAAATAAAGACTCATCAATGCGTATATTCCAGGCCCGTAAAGTCTTAACTACCCGCTCATGGGCTGGCGCAGCGCGAGCAGTCACCAAGCAAGTTCGCAGAGGCACCTCATCCTGGGGAAAGGCTTTCTGGATTTGTTGTAAAGCCGCCAGCACATGCTTAAACGGACCCCCGGTCATTGGCTCGTTGGCTGCTTTTCTTTCATTTTGAGTAAACGCTTCTAAGCCTTTGTTTTTGAATATCCTCTCAGACTCATCAGAGAACAAAACGGCGTCGCCGTCGAAAGCGATTTTCAATTCAGGGTTTTTACTATTGGATTTACTAGAGGGCAATATCGTAGCTGCCGCCACCCCAAGCTCCAACGCTTGCCGCACGTCATAGCCATCGGTCGAGAGAAACAAGTGACTATTAAACGCTGAAATATAGCGGTAAGGGCTGTCCCCGCCGCAAAATGCGGCACGGGTTATGTCCAAGCCATAGTGCTCGATAGAGTTAAAAATACGCAGGCCAGTATCCGCACTATTGCGAGACAACAAGATCACCTGCACTGGTGACTCCTCGAGCAGGTCATTGAGTTTTAAAAGTTTTTGAACCAACTCAAAGGCATCTCCTCGCTCAAGAGGTTGATCTTCTCTGGCTATCTGATATTTCTGGTAAGCATCAAGACCTTCTTCTTCGAAAACTTGGTGACTCTCAGCCAAATCAAATAAGGCTCGGGAAGATACTGCGATAACTAGACGATCTATAGAAGGTTGTTTGTTGCTCATCTGATTAATTTTACTCAGTCTTGCGAAACTGGAAGTCGCTTGAGGGTTGGATCAACATATTTGATTCTACCGGAAAAACACGAGAGATTGTCCAATGCTCCTCAAGATTAGTGACCTGTTGAAAATACTGACAGTTATCCCGCTTAATAAGTCAAAGCAATGGCGCAATCTAGCGTTTGCGTCTAAACCTATATGAGGGCGTTTCGAATATTGAGAGCCCTTTGTGAGAAAGCTCCCCCTGACTTAGGGCAAGATAAAAGGAATGGCTCTATGCCGACTTCTTCCATAACAGAATTCGACGAACTAAATAACGAAACAGAAATACTATTTACTGCGACCCCTGAGTTTGATGAACACTTCAACTCGATACCGCAACCGCGAGCGTCGTCGGCTACTGTGAATCCTAAGAAAGGATCAGAGCAGATTGATGCTGAACTTGAACAAGCCTCAGATCACGATGCCGCAGCTAAACAGCAGGTAGATCGCTTAAAAGCGAAACTTAAAACTCACCAGCAACTGCAAGAGACACCTAGCGCACAAGCCAAACAGCTGCGCTTTAAGCAATTAATTAATGAAACCAGAGGCTTAAACAAGGAATCAGAGAAGTTTAATACCCAATCCGCAGTGCTATTGTCAGCTCTGACCGGCATACGCAACGAATTCGAAGCATCTGAGAATAAGAAAGCCGTGATTGTAGCTAAATTAGCTCAGCTTTCTGACAACACTCAGGGCGTACTGCATAGACTGAAGTTGAGCAAGGCCAGCGCAGATGAGAGCCTTGCCCGATCGCTGACGGCCCAACAAAGCTCCGAAAAGCTAATCAGCGACCTTAACCAGCTCAGAAAAGATACGCTATCTCAACAGCAAGCAAGCAGCGCACTACTCGACGTGCTCGAAAAAAATATCGGAGCTATAACCAGAAAGAAAGCTTCTGCTGAGGACAAAGCTAATGAAATCATTGAACTAGTTAATAATTCCCATGAATTACTCGACCAAGCCAATCTAGCGAATAGGCAGGCATTCGAACGCTCAGGTGAGCTCGAGTGCGCACTAGAATTTCACCATATAGCAAAAGCTGGCAGCGAGTCTCTGACTAAATCCTTGTTAAAGTTGAAGCAAGACTTACTTAGTGAAAAGGAAACTGCGCAACGCCTGAACCACCAAAGTAAAATTCAAATCCAACAGACAGAAAAATTGAATGAACAGCAAACTACACTGCTTGAGCTCACCCAGTCTAGACACGAAGAGCTCGGAAACGAGCTTAGTATCGCCTTGGAAACGGTTGAGAGAAATCAAACGAAATTGCAGTTGACCGAGGCCAAATTAAAAGACGCCGGCGACCTACAGGCACGCTACAAAGACCAATATTCTGATGCCTTATCGAAATTAGAAAGCAACGAGGCCTTACTCAAAAATGCGGCTAAAGCACTGACTGAAACTAAAGGCCAAAATGGAAAATTTAATTCCTCTATCTCTAAATTCCAGCGTTCTTCAGAACAGTCTCAACAGCTTGTCATACGAACTCAAACTACTCTGGAATCTATACTTACCAGAAACCAGCTTTTAGAGA
>MDTF01014655.1_pt1 | contig 14093 bp, 11 predicted proteins | sample 811191 | NCBI WGS metagenome assembly MDTF01 (sample SAMN05326649, study PRJNA326480) | marine metagenome | isolation source: seawater | place: Southern Ocean | collected 2011
CTAGAGATATAGCGCAAAAATTTAACAATGATTTTAAATGTGAAAATTTTTTCCCTTTACCAGAACCATTGATTCAAAAAAACATATCTAGAGTAATGAGTTTAAGAGACGGGACAAAAAAAATGAGTAAATCAGAAGAGTCTGATTATTCTCGTATTAACCTCAAAGACAGTGCTGAGGAAATATTAAAAAAAATAAAAAAAGCTAAAACAGATTCAGCCCCAATACCTGAGAGTGAAAAAGAACTAGATGAAAGACCTGAGGCTTTAAATCTACTGAACATTTATAGAGATATTACCGGCAATACTTTTTCAAATGTATTAAATGAAATGTCAGGAAAGGATTTTTCCTATGTTAAAACCAAACTATCAGAGGCACTAATCGAGCAAATATGTCCTGTAGGTAAAAAAATTAATGAATTAATGGAAGATAAGGCATTTTTAAAAAATGTCTTGAAAAAAGGCGCTGAAAAAGCTCAACTACAAGCTGAAGAAAACTTGAAAAAGGTTCGTGATATAGTTGGTTTAATATAATATAACTAATCAATGATTGTCACAGAAGCAACGCCAAATCCTAACTCCCTTAAATTTGTATCGGAGCAAACAATTTCAGAAATTGGCACTGAAGAGTTTCAGAAAAAAGATATTTCAAAAATTGAGAACAGTTTTATTAAAGAGCTTTTAAACTTCAAGGGAGTAGAATTAATTTTGTTATCCAAAACATTTTTGTCAGTGAAAAAAAGCAGCGATACAAATTGGGCCACGCTGAAACCTATGGTTATTTCTCATATGAATAATTATTTTGAAAAAAATAAAGAGCCGATATTAAAAGGTTTTGAGAAAGATAGTTCAACACAAGACAATCCTGACGATATCGTAAAACAGATAAATGATATATTAGATAGTAAAATAAGACCGGCAGTTGCTAGAGATGGTGGTGACATAAAATTCAAATCTTTTGATAATGGAGTCGTAAAAGTCGAGTTGCAAGGAAGTTGCTCTGGCTGTCCAAGCTCACTTATGACACTCAAACAAGGTGTTCAAAATTTACTTTGTCATTATATAAAAGATGTAAAATCAGTAGAAGCCATATAAAATGAAAAAAGTTATTACTTACAGAGAAAAACTTTTAGAACTTGCAAGAATATACAATATTTCTGAAGTAAGAAATTATATTAAAGTAAAAAAAAATCTAACAGTTCTTCAACTAGAACTTATTTTAAAAAAAAATAAAGTTCCTGTTCCAAAAGAAATACATAAAAATATACTAGAAATTCAATCAAAGAAAATAATAAAACCATTCTATGAAGCATTTAACAAAACTAATAATTTTTGCAAAAATTCAATATTAACATCCAAAAAAAAAACAGTATTTCTATTTAAAAATACAAACAACCTTATATTTAAAAATATAAATAATTTAATTCAATCTATTATAAATTCTTTTAACAAGCTCTGTTCATCAATTAATAAAAAAACAATAAGTGCACTAAACCATTTATACAATTTTAAAGTCCAAGAAGAAAAAGCAAATACAATTGTTGCTTCTCTTGCCGTGGTAACTGTTTCGATATCTTTAGTTATGTTTGGTCTAGAGATTTTTAAAAATTTTGATAACGATAAAAATTTGCTTACTGAAAAATCAGAAAAAAAAACAAATCCAATTTTAAAAAAAGAACCAAAAAAGAAAATAGTAAAGATACCTGAAAAAAAAGAACCAAAAAAAAACAAACCTAAGCTTAAAGAGCCAAATCAACTAAGCGAGTTAATTCTCCCTAATCTAAATTTAAAAACAGAAACAGTTTTAAATCTATTTGCAGATGTAAAATACGATCTTAGAAAAGTCCGAGATGAAAAGAAAGTGAAGCCTATTTATTTTACTCAATTTCCTAAAGACCTAGATGAGATTCAAAGTGTTCAGTTGAAAAAAGAAACATTCATTAAGATAATTTTGCCATTAGTTGTGGCAGAAAATCAAAAAATTTCTGATGACAGATATAAGCTAAAAAAAATAATGAAAGTCAGGATAACTAGCGATAAAGAAAAATCATGGTTAAGGCAAAAGTTTAGAGAGTACAAAGTTAAGAACGGAGACATGAAGGAGCTAAATAAAAGAATGGATATAATACCTGTTTCAATAGCACTGGCTCAAGCGGCTAAAGAGAGTGGCTGGGGCACCTCAAGATTTGCACTAGAAGGTAACGCAATATTTGGCCAATGGACTTGGAACGGAAAAGGAATAGAACCTTTATTAAGAGAAGAGGGTCAAACATATAAAATACTTAGATTCCCTATACTTAGAGCGTCTGTAAAAGCTTACAAAAATAATTTAAATACACATAAAGGATATAGAGAATTTAGAGACAAACGAAACCAATTAAGGCAAAAAAACAAAAACATAAAAGGACTGAAATTAATACACACATTAGATAGTTATGCTCAAACGGGAAAAGAATATACTAAAATATTAGAACAAATTATTGAGCAAAATTCGCTATTTGAATTCGAAGAAGTAAAATTAACTACTTCTGTGGAAAAAAAAGAAATAAATCTTTAAATACTATTTTTCTTTAATTACAAATTGAATTCCTAGCCATCGCCAAAACCCAGTCTCATCTCTTAATGAACAGTTTATGCGCCCTCTCTCAGTAATAAATTTTCCCTTTAAAATAATTTCAATTTCATAATCGCTGATAAAATTAATTTTAGAATTTGTCCATTTGTCCATTTCATTTGAGTAACAATTAATATCTTTTAAATTTTCTGTGTTTTCAAAAAATTCAATAAATACTTGAGGAGGGTTTGTGGAATCATCTATATATTTTTCAGAGGGTTTTATCTTTTTAAATTTAAGAGGTAGCGTTTTTAATAAGATTTTAAATCTATTTAATTCACCGTATTTTTCATTCACAGGAAATCTAGGTAATTCTAAAAAATCTTTTGTTTCATCTATAACTCCTGAATGTTGACCAAATGCATATTTAAAATTAAAATCTTTAATTATTTGTTTAAATTCTGAACTATATTCACCAAATGGATAAGAAAAAAAACTTGTTTCATATCCTAAATTCTTCTCAAGTAAAGAAATTGATTTTGTTATATCATTTTTAATTTGTTGTTTAGTTAAGTCTACTAGATAATCATGTGTATGACTATGATTGCCAATATGTACAAATTCTTCTTTAGCCACTTCTTTAAGCTGTTCCCAATTCATATAATTGAAACTACCTATTTCTTTAGTGTTCACAAATAATATAAAAGGTATTTTTTTCTTTTTTAAAAAAGGCCAGGCATTTTTATAAAAAGAAAGAAAAGCATCGTCAATAGTAAGTAAAACTTTTCTATTGTTCTTCTTAAACTTTACATTTTCTATAAAATTATTAGCATCAATAAAAATAATTTTATCTTTTTCAATCATTTCAATATGCTTTTTAAAATCAATCATTTTAATGTTAGTCGAAGGGTACTTATTTTCATTGAATCTATGATACATTAATGAAATGACGCCATAATCCTCAATAGATGTTGTTGAAGAATAAGAATTGTTAGGAACGGTTAAAAAACTTATAAACAATGAAATGATAAATAATTTTTTAATAATGAATTGCACAGGCAAAAATGACTCTATTGGTTTAAGAATAGATAATAATTTTTTTATACAAAAATTACAAACTAATATTAGAAGTAACGACATTTTTGTGAGTAGTTTATTAGCAATCACCACGAAAAATAATCTGAAGATCGACAAAGCTTTAACGATAATTGTGAATATTGGCCCAGGGAGTTTTTCAGCCATAAGAACATCTTTGACGGTAGCTAAAGGTTTGCAGCTATCAAGAGGTGCCAAGCTTTATGGCTATAATAATTCTGATTTAGGTGAATTTAACCTTAAAAATATAGAGCTTTTAATTAAAAAAAATCTAATAGAAAATAAATTGATCAAACCAGTGTATTTAAGTTAAGTTAAGGTAAATTATGAGTTCTATCGAAGAAAAATGTAAAGCAAAAGGTGTGAGATTAACAGATCAGAGAAAGTTAATAGCTAAGGTAATGTCTGATTCAAAACTTACTTTTGGCTCCAAAGATCATCCAGATGTTGATGAGCTGCACAAAAGAGTTAGTTTAGTTGACACAAAAATTAGTATCGCCACAGTTTACCGTACTGTTAAACTTTTGGAAGAGTCGGGCATAATCGCGAGACATGACTTTAAAGAAGGAAAGTCAAGATATGAACCATCAACAGATGAACACCACGATCATCTAATTGACATAAATACCGGAGACATTGTTGAGTTTGTCGACAAAGATATTGAAGAATTACAATATAAAATTGCAAAAAAATTAGGATATAAATTAGTTGATCATAAATTAGAACTCTATGGTTCAAAAATAAAAAAATAAATTGTTAAAAAAAATATTTATCAAAACTTTTGGATGTCAAATGAATGTTTACGATAGCAATCGTATTCTAGACTTAGTTAAGAGCATAGGCTATGTTTCTACTCAGATAGCCGCAGATGCCGATTGCTATGTTATAAACACTTGCCACATAAGAGAAAAAGCGACAGATAAAGTTTATCATGATGTAGGGAGGGTAAAAAAAGAATTTAGAAATAAAAAAAAACCTATTTTACTGGTTACTGGTTGTGTCGCGCAGGCAGAAGGTGAAGTGATGCTTCAAAGAGAAAAATATATAGATGGGGTTATTGGGCCTCAATCTTACCATCAGATTTCATCAATTATTAAAAAACTAGAAAATAAAAAAATTAGAATTAATTCAACGGAATTTGAGGTAATTGAAAAATTTGATAAATTAAAGATCATAAAAAATACAGACACAAAAGTCTCATCATTTTTAACCATACAAGAGGGGTGCGATAAGTTTTGTAAATTTTGTGTAGTTCCATACACAAGGGGACCTGAGCACTCAAGGTCTTTTAATGAAATCATATTAGAAGCAAAACAACTCACGGCCAATGGAGTGAAAGAAATAACTTTACTAGGACAAAATGTTAACGCATATAAGTATGATAATAAAAAATTGTCAGACCTAATTATTGAGCTTAGTGATATCAATGAATTAGAGAGAATAAGATACACCACCTCACATCCAAACGATGTTACAGATGATTTAATAGAAGTGCATGGAAGTTGTAAAAAACTTATGCCACTGTTGCATTTACCAGTACAAAGCGGTTCTACTAAAATTCTTAAAGAAATGAATCGAAAACACACTTTAAGTGATTACCTAAACATCGTAGAAAAATTAAAAAAAAGCAACAAATCTATAAAGTTTTCAAGTGACTTCATAGTTGCTTACCCGGGTGAAACCGACAAAGACTTTGAAGATACAGTTGCTTTAATAAAGAAAGTTGAATTTATTAATTCATATTCATTTATATACAGTCAAAGGCCAGGTACTCCAGCGGCAGAATTAAATTTAGTCAATTCTAAAGTAGCTAAAACAAGGCTGTTAAATTTTCAAAAAATAGCTGCTGAGATCAAAAAAAATTATAGAAAAACAATTATTAATTCAAATACAAAAGTTTTGTTTGAAAACAAACTTAAAAATCAAGATAAGTATTTTGGAAGAGACGAATACCAAAACTCCGTTATAGTTAGTAGTAAAACTTGTCTTGTTGGTAAGATTATCAATATTAAGATTCAATCATTCAATCACAATACTTTGTTCGGTGATTTTGTAGATGATATAAAAATTTCAGCAGCATAATTTTAATGAATGAATAAAATAAGAAAACTAAATAACAATTTTATCTTTAAAAAAGTTGACAAAGAAACAATTAATATACAAATATTAGACAACAATTTACTTATGGAGTTAGTGGGTGAATTTAATGAAAATCTATCAGAACTTGAAGAAATTACTAATACTACAATATTTTTCAGAGGGAATTCGATTACAGCTAAAGGAAAAACAGAGGGTATTTCCCAGGTATTAGATTCTATTAAATTTTTAATAGATAAGTTTCTTTTAACAAATATTATTGAAAAAAATGATATAGTACTTTCAGTGAATAAAAATTCTTATAACGACCAAAAATCAAATATTCAATCTTTAGAACATCTTATAAAAACACCAAGAAAATCCGTTATAGCGCGTTCAAAAAAGCAATCTGAATACATAAAAGCTCTGAAAGAAAGCGATATAATTTTAGCGCTGGGTCCAGCTGGAACAGGTAAAAGTTTTTTAGCAGTATCAGTGGCAATAACAATGTTAATGGAAAAAAAAGTAGAAAGAGTAATTCTTTCACGACCAGCTGTTGAAGCGGGTGAAAAGCTTGGCTTCCTTCCCGGAGATATGAAAGAAAAAGTAGATCCCTATTTAAGGCCATTATACGATGCTTTGTACGAACTTTTTGGATTTGAAAAAATTCAAAAAAAAATTGAAAATGGAGAAATTGAAATCGCACCATTAGCTTTTATGCGCGGAAGAACTTTAAAAAACTCATTTGCGATCCTAGATGAAGCTCAAAATGCAACAGCTACACAGATAAAGATGTTTCTTACAAGAATCGGAGAAAACTCCAAATTAGTAGTCAATGGAGATCCATCGCAAGTAGATTTAATAAACAAAAAAGACTCAGGCCTCAGCAGGTCCAAAGAAATATTAAAAAAAATAAAAGAAGTTAAAATAATTGATTTTGACCATACAGATGTAGTGAGACACCCTTTAATTACTAAAATTATCCAAGCTTATCAAAAAAACTCAAATGATAAAAGTTAATGTTGGAGTCAGTGAAAAAAACTGGAAAAAATATATAAAAAAACCTGACGCCTACATAGCCAAAAGAATAAAAAAAATCAATGATACAAATATATTTTTTAAAAATAAAATAGTCGATTTCTCTTTAATGCTTAGTGGAAATAACGAAATCAAAAGTTTAAACAAAAAGTTTAGAAAAAAAAATAAAATTACTGATGTGTTATCATTTCCGTTCTATGAAAAAAAAACTGTTGAAAAACTTAATAAGAAAAAAAAAAATTTCTACTTAGGAGATGTAATTATTAATTTACAAAAGGTTGAAAATAAAAAGCTAAAAATTATAAATGAAGAAAAATTTAATAAACTTTGGATACATGGGTTTCTTCATTTAATCGGAAATACTCACAAAACGACAAAAGCCTATTTAAAAATGGATAAACTCGAAAAAAAAGTATTTAATTTAATAAAATAGAATATGTTTTCTACAATATTAAAAAGTAAAAAGGCAGTAGTTTTTATTATTCCTTTTTTACTAGGCATGATATCAATTTTAAGCTTTCAGCCTTTTAACCTTATTTTTATTAACTTTTTTTCAATACCATGTCTTTTTCTGATCATTACTTTTGTAATCAAAAAATCAAAAGGCAAGTATAGAAAAAAACCATATTTTAAAAATATTTTTTTCATAGGATATATGTTTGGTGTAGGCTTTTTTTTAGCGGGAAACTATTGGATATCAAATTCTCTAACTTTTGATGAAAATTTTAGACATTTAATAATATTTTCGATCATTTTAATTCCGCTATTTCTAGGTATCTTCTTTGGTTTATCTACATTAATTTTAGCGCCGTTTTTGAAAAATAATGTAACGTCAGTATTAATATTTTGTAGTTCATTAGCTTTTATGGATTATGTTAGAAGTAAAATATTAACCGGTTTCCCATGGAATCTATGGGCATATAGTTGGTCACGGTTCCCTGAAGTATTGCAAATTTTAAATCCGATAGGTCTATTTGCTTTTAACCTGCTTGTACTTACAACCTTTTGCTCAACCCTAATACTGGTTTTTAAAAAAAATAAAGTTAATTATATTTCCTTTTATTTTATAACGTTTTTATTTTTTGGAAATTATCTTTATGGTTCTTTTATCATTAATAAAAACACAGATGCATTAAACTCAAATAAAAAAAATAAATCTATGTATGTGAAAATAATTTCTCCCAGTTTTGATTTAAAGTATAATTTAACAGATCAAGATGTAGGTGATTTGATGAAAAAACTAGTTAAATATAGCGAGGTAGATAAAAATAAAAAAACTGTTTTTATTTGGCCCGAGGGAGTTTTTACCGGTTATACAATTGCAGATATTAAAAAATACAAAGCTATTATAAAAAGTAATTTTTCAGACAAACACACTATAGTTTTAGGCGCTAACACAAACCAAAAAGATAAATTTTATAATAGCTTTGTAGTTATTAATAATAAATTTGAAATAATATATAAATATAACAAAAGAAAATTAGTACCTTTTGGTGAGTTTTTACCTATTGAAAAGTATCTAAGCAAAATCGGATTAAAAAAAGTTACCGAAGGTTTTGGATCTTTTACTAAAGGCGGAAAACAGCCTAATTTTTTTATAAATGACTTTGAGATTTTACCTTTGATATGCTACGAAATTATTTTTCCAGAACTTTTACAAAATTCTAGTAATCGTATAAATCTAATAATAAACATATCAGAAGATGCATGGTTTGGAGAGACTATCGGTCCTTACCAGCATTTAGCAAAGTCAATTTTCAGAGCAGTAGAAAGCAATACTTATCTTGCCAGATCAGCAAACAAAGGGGTGAGTGTCTTTATAAATAATAATGGAAAAATAATAAAAAGGTTAGAACCTAGTGAAACAGGTAATATAGAATTAAATATACCGTTAATTAGCAATGATTATAAAAATAAAAATGATTTGATATTTTTTGTTCTTTTATTTACATATGTGTTTATCTTTTTTACATTAAGAAATAGATTATATGACTGATAAAGATTATTTATTTACTAGTGAGTCCGTGTCTGAAGGACATCCAGACAAAGTCTGTGATAGAATTTCAGATATGGTTGTCGATACCTATCTGTCTAAAGATCCCTATTCTAGAGTTGCTTGTGAAACTTTAACTACTACAAATAAAGTCATATTAGCAGGTGAGATTAGAGGACCAGAAATTAAAAAAGAGGAAATAATTCAAAAAGTTAGAGATTGCATTAAAGATATTGGATACGATCAAAAAGGATTTAGCTGGAAAGATCAAACTATTATTGAATCATATCTACATTCACAATCCTCTGATATTGCTATGGGAGTGGACTCAAAAGACAACAAGGATGAGGGCGCGGGCGATCAAGGGATTATGTTTGGTTATGCCTGTACAGAAACTGAAGATTTAATGCCCGCTCCAATACACTTCTCTCATAAAATTCTGAGATTAATGGCATCAGACAGAAAGTCAGGAACACTAAAAGGAATTGAGCCGGACTCTAAGAGCCAGGTTACAATGTTTTACGAAAATGGAAAACCAACCAAAGTAACTTCAGTGGTAATTTCAACTCAACACTCTAAAGATTTAAATCAAGAAAAAGTAAAGGAATCAATTATTCCCTATATTAAAAAATCTATACCTGAAACTTTTTTAAAAGATTTGAAAGAAAAAGATATTTACATCAATCCAACAGGACAATTTATTATAGGAGGCCCAGACGGAGACACGGGCTTAACGGGAAGAAAGATAATTGTAGACACTTATGGGGGAGCGGCTCCACATGGAGGAGGAGCTTTCTCGGGAAAGGATCCTACAAAAGTAGATAGATCAGCTGCCTATGTTGCAAGATATGTCGCTAAAAATATTGTAGCAGCTGGAGTTTCTGAAAAATGTCTTATTCAACTTGCTTATGCGATAGGAGTTTCAAAACCTTTATCTGTTTATGTGAAATTAGCTGATAAAGATTTAGAAAAAACCAATCTAGTAAAAAAACTAATAGAAGAAAATTTTGATTTATCCCCCAGAGGAATAAGGGAGTTGCTAGGGTTAAATAAGCCTATTTACGAAGTAACTTCTTCGTATGGCCATTTTGGAAGAAAGCCATCAAATAATGGTCAATTTTCATGGGAAAAGACAGATAAAATAAATATTTTTAAACTGTAAACTTGTAAAAGCCACAATTATTCATTAATACTAAGAAAATTTTAAATTTACAAATGGGCTTTAGCCCATTTTTTTTTGGGAAATAGAAAAAAAGGAAAAAATGCTAAATAGAGGGTTGGATAAATTAGAGTTATTAAGAATAGTTGATGCTGTTGCTAACGAAAAATCTATAGACAAAGAAATAGTAATTGAGTCTATGGAAAGTGCTATTCAAAAAGCCGCACTGACTAAGTTTGGCAATGATAACACTATAGAAGTTACAATTGATAGAGAAAGTGGAGAAATAAAAATAAAAAAAGTTCTAGAAATTGTAGAAAATGCTGACGATCCAAATAAAGAAATTTCACTAGCAGATGCTAAAAAATTAGATAAAAATCCTGATTTAAAAATTGGAGATAAATTATTTGAAGAACTCCCCCAAATAGATTTTGGAAGGATAGCAGCACAAAGTGCTAAGCAAGTTATAAGTTTCAAAGTTAAAGAAGCTGAAAAAAACAGACAGTATGAAGATTTTGTTGAAAAACAAGATCAGATTTTAAGTGGAATAATAAAAAGATTAGAATATGGAAATGTAATAGTTGATCTTGGAAGAGCTGAAGGCGTTATAAAAAAAGATGAGTTAATACCCAGAGAAATTCTTAAGACGGGAGACAGGGTAAAAGCATATTGTTATGAAGTTAAAAAAGAACTTAAAGGCCACCAAATTTTCCTTTCCCGAGCTCACCCTCAATTTTTAGCAAAATTATTTTTTCAAGAAGTTCCAGAAATTTATGAAGGTGTAATAGAAATTAAGTCAGTAGCAAGAGACCCTGGTAGTAGAGCTAAGATATGTGTGAGCTCTGTAGACAGTTCAATAGATCCTGTTGGTGCGTGTGTAGGTATGCGAGGCAGCAGAGTGCAAACAATTGTTAACGAACTACATGGTGAAAAGATTGACATAATAAAATGGACAGAAGATCTACCTACTTTAATTTCAGAATCCTTATCACCTGCGGAAATTCAAAAAGTTTTAATTGATCAGGAAAACAAAAGAATAGATGTAATTTTAACTGAAGAAAACCTGAGTAAAGCGATAGGAAGAAGAGGTCAAAATGTTAGATTGGCATCAAAGCTTACAAATTTTGAAATTGATATCTTAACCGACAAGGAAGATTCTGAGAGAAGACAGACCGAGTTTAAGGAAAAAACAGAAGGATTGATAAAAAATCTGGAAGTTGACGAAACCCTTGGACAACTACTGGTGTCAGAGGGGTTTTTAGGTATTGAGGAAATATCACAATCAAATATTGATGATATATCTAAAATAGAAGGTATTGACGAGGGAACTGCCCAAGAACTTATAGATAGATCAAAAGAAAATTTGATTAAAGAAAAAGAGGCGGTTTCAAAAAAACTTATAGAGTTAGGCGTTGAAGAATCGTTGATTAATCTTAAGGGGATAACACAAGGAATGTTAGTGCTGTTAGGTCAAAGAAATATAAAAAAACTAAGAGATTTTGCAGATTTATCCTCAGATGAACTCATTGGTGGTTTTGATGAAATTAAAGGAAAAAAATTAAGAATAGACGGATACTTAGAAGAGTTTTCTCTTTCAAGAGAAGAGGCAGATCAATTAATTATGTCGGCTAGAGAAATAGTGTTTAAATAAAATTATGGATGATAAAAAAGATAAAAAAAAGACCTTAACTATATCTACCTCTGTACCTAAAAAAATCAATTTGTCTTCTTTGGGCACAGGAGGGAAAAAAAGCTTCTCTATTGATAAAAAAAAACCATTTAGATCTCAAAGAGAATCAAATTCTTCAAACTCGGCTTTTAAAAAGCCAATAAAAAAAAACTTTGCAAGAAAATTTGTTGAACAACAAGCTACTAAAGCATTTATAAAAAAAGATGAAAAGGCGCCCTCTAAAAGTAAGTTAAAGCTTAAAGGACCAATAGATAAAAAAGATTTCAAACTAACAATATCTAGAGCTTTAAATGTCGAGGAAATAGAAATTAAACAAAGAAGTTTAGCATCAGTTAAGAGAGCGCGGCTTAAAGAAAAGAAAAGTAGCACTGACGCTGATGAAAAAAAAGAATTCAAAAAAGTTCTAAGAGATGTAAAAGTACCAGAGCAGATTTCAATACAAGAACTATCAAACAGAATGGCAGAAAGATCGAGTGACGTAATAAAATTTTTGTTCAATATGAAAGTTATGGCTACGATAAATCACGTTATCGATAAGGATACTGCTGAATATATAGTTAAAGAATTTGGACATAAAGCTGTATTAGAGGAAGCTCCTAATTTAGAAATAAACACAAAAGTAAAACTGCAGGGAGAAAATCTTGTAAAGAGACCTCCTGTAGTTACAATTATGGGCCACGTTGATCATGGTAAGACTTCTTTATTAGATGCATTGAGAGATGCCAATGTAGTTTCTAATGAACATGGCGGCATTACTCAGCACATTGGAGCTTATCAGGTTAAAACTGAAAAAGATGGCATTATAACATTTATTGACACACCAGGACATGCTGCGTTTACGGAAATGAGAGCCAGAGGTTCGAAAATAACAGACATTGTTGTGCTAGTTGTTGCGGCTGATGATGGAATTAAACCTCAAACTGTTGAGGCCATACAACATTCTAAAGCAGCTAAAGTTCCAATAATTGTTGCAATTAACAAATGTGACTTGCCAAATAAAAATATTAGCCAAATTAAAAATGAATTGATGAAGTATGAGTTGGTCGCAGAGGATTTAAGTGGAGAAACTCTATTTGTTGAAGTTTCTGCTACACAAAAACAAAATTTAGCCAAGTTAAAAGAAAGTATATTATTACAGTCAGAGATTTTAGATTTAAAAGCTTCTTCAACAGATCTGGCGACAGGGGTAGTAATTGAATCTAAAATAGACAAAGGTAAGGGACCTGTTTCTACAATTTTAATTACAAACGGCTTACTTAAAAGAGGAGACCATTTTGTATGTGGAAATACATGGGGTAAAATAAGAGCTATGATTAATCATGAGGGCCAGATTATAAACGAAGCTACTGCCTCTATGCCCGTAGAAATCTTAGGAATGAACGATTCTGCTTTTGCAGGAGCGGAATTTTTAGTTACAGAGAGTGAAGACAAGGCTAAAGAAATAGCTGAGTTTAGAAAAGATAACTCTGTAGGAAAAAATAATATTCTTAAAGCTAAAGACAAAACTAATTTATTTGAAAGTCAAGACGGTAAAGAAGAATTAAATATTATAATTAAATCTGATGTTCAGGGTTCAAGTGAAGCATTAAAAATGGCTATTAACAAAATTGAACATGCTGAAGTCAAAGCGAATATAATTTTATCAGACATAGGTATGATAAATGAAACAGACGTCTCACTTGCAAAAGCTTCCAACGCTTTTTTGATTGGATTTAACGTCAAGCCCAATAGAGAGGCTAAAAAATTAGCTGAAGAGCAAAGAGTTGAAATAAAATATTACAATATAATATATGAAGCATTAGAATTCATCGAAAAAGGATTGTCAGGTCTATTGGAGCCAGACATTAAAGAAACAGTAAGTGGATCTGCTGAGATACAAAAGGTATTCAAAGTTTCTGATGCTGGTAAAATAGCAGGTTCAAAAGTCATAGAAGGTGAAATAAAAAATAAATCTAAAGCTAGAATAATAAGGGACGGAACAGTTGTTTACGATGGCGAGATATCAAGTATATTTAGAGAAAAAAATCAAGTTAAGGAAGTCAAGTCGGGATTAGAATGTGGAATAAGTCTTAAAGACTTCATTGACTTCAAAGAAAAAGATATAATTGAGTCTTATCACGCTGAAAAAATTGAAAGAAAAATATAATGAAGAGAAAAGGCCAAGCAAACGCTTATTCGCAGCGACAGCTAAGAGTCGGTGAGTTAGTTAAGCAAAATCTAGGTGAAATATTCATAAGAAATGAGGCTAAAATTCCACTGATAAACACTAAGGTCATTACAGTGACAGAAGTAAGGATGACACCAGACCTAAAAACAGCTCGTGTGTATGTAATTCCACTTGGTGGAGTAGATATGAGCGAAACCGTAAGTGTCTTGACGGAGTACTCTCATCTTGTTAGAAAAGCACTATCAAAAAAAATTGATATCAAGTTTCTTCCTAAACTTGCATTTGTAGAAGATAACTCTTTTGAATATGCTGAAAAAATAGA
>MDTF01017121.1_pt1 | contig 14093 bp, 15 predicted proteins | sample 811191 | NCBI WGS metagenome assembly MDTF01 (sample SAMN05326649, study PRJNA326480) | marine metagenome | isolation source: seawater | place: Southern Ocean | collected 2011
TAAATCAAAATCAATATTAATTATAAGGCATTACTCAGTCTGTTAGAGCGCAGGACTCATAAGTATTAGATCGGTGGGTTGATTCTACTTCTCACTATTACTTAAAGATAAATATCTTATTCTTATTATTTAACCATTTCTTTATTTAAAAAAATTTTCTAAAATTTTATTGTGGATTCTGTTTTTAATAAATTTTGTAATTTTTCTTAAGCTAATAAAGTTAAAATTACTAAATATTTTTTTAAATTTTTTTACATGGATTTCGTTCCCAATCCACGCAAAATTCTTTACATCATGATTAGTTCCATCGTTTTTAAACTCTTCACTAGCAGTGCATTTTTCTCTATCTATATTGAAAACAACAATGCTAGTATAAAATGATGTTGAATAAATCATATTTCTTAAAGAAAAATTAAATTTTCCTACATTTACAACTCTAGAATTTACATCATCAACAATTTTTTTAGCATAATTAATAAAAGAAAATGATTTTTTGCTATTATAAACATTATAATAGCTCGTATGGGTATCTTCTATCATTAAAATTCCTCCATTATTAATTCTTTCAACAGTTTTAATTGTTGTGATTATTTGATCAAGATTAGTGTGGCCACCATCGTCTAAGATTATATCTACATTACCAACCTTTTTAAAAAAATTGTCCCAAAATATTGGATCAGATTGATTTCCAATAAAAACTTCAACACCATCCTCTTCAAATTTTTTACATTCAGGGTTTAGGTCAATACCAATAATTCTGGATTTCGGTCCAAAGTATTCCCTCCATACAGATAAACTTCCTCCATTCAAAATTCCAATTTCAACAAACACAATCTTTTTATTTTTATAAGATGAGAAATTTTTTTCATAAATTTCAAAATAACCATCAAATTTATGAGATGCATTCTTGCTTTTTTTAAATAGTTCTTTTATAGACAATGATAAATCCTGTAATAATTAGAATAATAACTATCATAATGATTTGAAACTGTCGATGTTATCAATATTACAATAGCAGGCGTGGACGATATTTAGTAATTGTGATACATATTTTTAAGAAATAACCTTTAATTATCATCATGATCAAGAAATATATAATAATAGTAATACTTAGCATACTTGCTTCACTATATTTTTTTGAAGGATACTTAAAATTTTACTATTCAAATTTAGATTTGATAACAAAAAGCCGAATCTATAAAGAAGAAACAGGAAAAAATTATGATAAAAGATCTAAAGTCCAAGTTTATTCAGATCTTAAAAAAATTAATTCAGAAGTAGCGGTGGCTATACCGCCTAGAGTTTATGTAACAAAGCCAAAAAAAGACATTTTTCCTTTATCAGGAATTTCTAATTCACAAACAATACATTGTAATGAAAATGGATATTTTTCAATCTATGAAAGCGATAAATATGGATTTAATAACCCTAATGAAGATTGGGAGAGCGACAAAATTGAATATCTCCTAGTTGGTGATTCGAATACTCAAGGTGAGTGTGTGAATAGACCTCATGACATTACATCTGTATTAAGAAAAGTATCAAATAGAGCATCATTAAATTTGGGAATGTCGAGTACAGGCCCACTTATGCAACATGCTGCATTAAGAGAGTATCTAGACAGCAGGGTAAATAATATTTTATGGATGTATTTTGAACAAAATGATTTGGGAGACTTAGAAGATAGCATGTCATCATTAATATTAAATAAGTATGTTAATGACATAAACTATAAACAAAACCTGAAGAAGAAACAAAAAAGAATAGACTTAATATCTAAAAAACAAATAAAGCAATCAATGAATTATATGATTGAAAGAGAGAAAAAAAAAAAAAAATATGATTTATTAAGATTTGTTAGACTTGATAGAACAAAATCTTTTTTATCCAATATTATGAATAAGCCAACTGACGAAAAATCAAAATTTACAAAATTTGATGAGTTTAAAAAAATTTTAGAAATTTCTAAAAATCATGCAAACAAGTATGATGCAGAAATTCACTTTGTATATTTACCTGCGTATGTAAACTTTTCATCAAAAAACTATTTTGATAACAGTGCTCATAAAATAAAAATAAAAGCTATTACACATGAGTTAGGTATTCACTTTATTGATATTCAAAAAGAAGTATTTGATAAAGAAGAATATCCTTTAAAGTTATACCCATTTGAACTTGCGGGCCATTTTAATATAAAAGGTTACGAAAAAATTGGCTTAAAAATTCACGAATTAATTTCAAATAAAAATAAATAAGAATATGCCATTTCTACAATTGTAGTTGTTGTAATTAATATTAATCTATTTCTTTAATTATATTTTTAAGCAATTTAGTAAAAGTAATTAAGTCTTTTTTAACAAGCTCTGGGTATGTTGGTAGTGAAAAAATTCCTCTTGCAAAATTTTCTGTTTTAGGTAATTTTTTTTTGAATTTGGAATAAGCTTTCATTTTATGAATCGGATATGGATAATTAATTATTAGGTTAATTTTTTTTTCTTTTAATTTTTTTAGGATTAAATTTCTTTTAGGGTGATACACTACAAATAAATGATATACATGATTGCAATTTCTGTTTTGCATAGGAAGGGTTAAGTTTGTTTCTTTAAATTGCTTTCTGTAAAATTTTGTAATCTCAATCCTTTTTTTTATATATGAATCAACCTTTTTTAATTTGATATTTAATATTGAACATTGAATCTCATCAATTCTAGAATTGATTCCATGACAATTAGCATAATATTTTTTATAAAATTTATTTTTTTTATTTAATTCATCAATGCCATAAAATCTTATAGCTCTAATTTTTTCAAATATAGACTTATCTTTAACGGTTATAAAGCCACCATCACCATAACTACCAAGTATCTTTGTGGGATAAAAAGAAAAGCACCCCGCATCACCGAATGTTCCAACATTCTTCTTTTTAAATAGTGCCCCTTGTGCTTGAGCGCAATCCTCAATTATTTTAAGATTATATTTTTTTGCTATATAAGAAATTTTATCCATGTTACATGCTTGACCATAAAGATGCACAGGTATTATTGCTTTAGTTTTTTTGGTAATATTTTTTTCTATTAAATTCTCATCTATTAGATAGTCATCTTTAACATCAATAAATTTTGGTACTGCCCCAACACTAACTATAGCTGAAACAGTGGGTATGGCCGTATTTGAAACAGTTATAACTTCATCACCCACACCTATATCTAGTGCTAATAAAGATATTTGAATAGCATCAGTACCACTACCAACAGCAATTCCAAATTTACTTTTATTTAGTCTAGTAAAATTTTTTTCAAATATGGACAACTGATTACCAAAAAAAATTGTTCCAGATTTGAGTGTTTTATCAATAGACTTAAGAATATCTTTTCGTAATGTCTGGTATTCTTTTTGGTACGACCAAGATTTAATCATTTAATAATTTTTTAAGTTTATTTAAATTCATACCTACATTTAGTTTAGCATTTTTACCAAGAATTGTTTTGGCAGAAATTTTTTTAACATTAATATTTTTTGACTTTACAAAATTATAAACACTTTGAGATTTACCACCTATATTTAATATTCCTTTTTTATCTAAAATTTTAATTAAAATTTTTGCTATATCATCATGATAAATAAAATTAGTAATAAAGTCAGTAAATGCATTTTTATGTATGAAGGGATTTTCTGTCATAGAAAGTCTTAATATAAGTGAATTTTTGTACATCTGAACAGCTGCCTCACCTCCCATTTTAGACAAGCCATAATTATTGATAGGTTTTATAGGACTGTCTTCCTTGTAATTTCCATTTTCTCCTGGATAAACATAAGCAGTAGAAAAAAAAATTAATTTAATATTAAGTTCTGAGCAAACTTTAGTAATATTCGATGTACCAATAATATTTAGATTAATACTTTTTGATATGTTTTTGTCATGCATATCCATCGGACGTGATAAACCTGCTGCATGAATAAGGTATGTTGGTTTTTTTAGTTTTAAATACTTCCTAATTGATTCTTCTTTTAAAATATTGAGAGTTTTACTGGTGGGAAAAAAAATATTAATTTTTGATGAACGAATAGTTTTTTTTAGAACTTGTCCAAAACGACCAGTCCCTCCTGTGAAAACTATTTTTTTTTTATAATGCAACATGTGAGAACCATTCACCATTAAAATTCTTTTCTTTTTTAAAAATTTCATCTTTGTGATTCCATCCAAATAAATAAATTGAATCAGGTTGATTGCTATGAAAATGCTGCATGTTGACTATTGGTATATGCATCCCTGGGCTAAATTTATCTATCTTTTCGGGAGTGGTATCGCATATATAATCTACAGATGAGCTATCTATTTTACAATAATTTAGAATAGTTGTGCTTTTTGATGTAGCTGCATACCCACAAATTTTTTTCCCTTCTTTTTTAATTTTACTTATCTTATTTAATATCTTTTCTTTAGAATTTTCACAATTGTCTTTAAAGATTAAACAAGCTTCTAGTGTATCAATTTTATTTTTTTTTTCTTTCTCTAGGATTAAATTTAATTGATTTGAAACTGACGTACTATTTTTTCTTTTAATAATATATCTCATTGAACCACCATGTGTTGTTTGTGGTAAAGCATCTATAAGTTCAAAATCATATAAATTAAATATTTTTTTAATTGATGATACAGAAAACATATAAATATGTTCATCATAAATTTGGTCATAAGAAATTTTATTAAACATTGAGCCCAAATAGGGCTCTTCAAATATAAATGTTCCATTTTTACCTAATAATAGATCAACACCTTTAATTAAATCATCCAGGTCTGGAATATGACAAATACAATTTGAGGAAAATATTAAATCAGTTTTACCCAAAAATTTTTTTAGCTTTGACACATTTTCCAGATTAAAGAATTCATTAAGGGTTGGAACACCTTCGCCAATAGCTTTTGCAGCTACATTTTTTGAGGGTTCTATACCCAGAATATTTTCCTTATTTTCAATAAAATTTTTAAGTAAAGTTCCATCATTAGAGCCGATTTCAATTATTTTTGAATTAGAATTCATATGCTCATTTTTCATATATTTTGAAAACTCTTTAAAATGACTTTTCATGTATTCTGAACTTCCAGTATAAAAAGGGTAGTTTTCGTTAAACATCGATTCAGGTTTTGGATGATCATTAAGCTGAAATAAAGATAAATCTTCAGAAAACCCAACCTGCATTTCAAAAAAGAATTCTTTATCAAAATCTTCTTTTTTTATAAAACCATTTGCTATTGGCATGTTACCAAAGCTCATGAAGGGAGTAATTTGCTTGTTAGTTATCTTGCATTTCATGATTTAAGATAATTAAATAGTTTTAGTGTATTTTTTATATCATCATCTATTTTACAGTTAAGATTAAGACCTTCTTTTCTAACTTTGCTATTATCCACGTGGTAAGATAATTGATTCATAATTTTGTTTTTTACTAAAGATATTTTTATATTTTTTTTTATTTTTTTTATTTTTTTTATAATATCATTAACAGTGTAATTACCTGACAAGGCATTGTAGATATCATTATTAAAAAAGTCTTTCTCTATACAAAATTTAAAAACTTTAAATGCATCTCTTACAGAAAGATATGGCCTGTATTGATTTAACGCAGTTTTGTATACTTCAATTTTTTGTCCCAAGGCAGCATTAAAACAAAATTTATTAACAGCCGTATGAAATCTTATCCCTTTAGATACTCCAGCAATAGTTCCAAATCTAAAAGTAACATATTTTAAATTTTTATTTTCTTTTTTAAGCATTCTTTCTTCTATTAGTTTTATATCTGCATACGGTGATTGTGGTTTAAGATATTTTTCTTCACAATTTTCGTCTACTATTTCAGCTTGTTTTCCATAAACACTTGTTGATGATAAATGTATTAATTTTACTTTATTTTTTTTACAATAATTTATTACAGTTTTTAAACAATTGATATTATTTCGATACATTTCCTTTTCTTTTCCAAAACTTTTTTCTGCATTTGTCATAGATGCACAATGAATAATGTAGTCTATATTCTTAAATGCATTAAGTGATTTTTTATCGTTTAAATCCTTTATATAAAATTTTAAATTATTTTTCTTATTGATATTGAATATCGAACAAAATCTATTAGATTTTAAATTATCTATTAAAATTGTATTTTTTATTTTTTTAACCTTATGAATATTTTCAGCTACGTATGACCCTATGTGCCCACATGCACCTGTAATAATAAGATTCATATATTTATCTTTTATATTTTAAAAAATCTTTGTATTTATTTATATAATCAGAATAAGCATATTCCATATCACAAAAAACTATTATAACGCTGTTATTTGTTAAAAATTTAATTTTACACCAAGTTATGGGCTTTAATAGGTATCCTTCTTTATTTTTAGGATTAAGTATAACATTTGTTTTCTTGTACCTATCTTCACATTCAAGTTCTATTTTTCCAGTTACAGGCACAATATATTGAGAACATTTTAAATGAGCGTGCTTAGCTCTGACAAAGCCTTTTTTGCCACAAATTACAAAAACCCTTTTAGCTTTAAAAGGAATATCTTTTTTAAAAGAAAAAGGAATTAGTGTGCCGCTAGTCTTTTTATAAGTTTTTATTTTATTTTTTTTCATTTATTAAATATTTTTAAAAGAAGAATTAAGTAAATCTTTTTTTGATATTATAGGTCTTTTTATAGGCCATTTAATTTTTAAGCTAGGGTCATTCCAAAGAATGCCTTTTTCATTATCTTTATCTCTATAGTTTGTGCAATTATAAACTACTATATTTTCTTTATCCATAGCAGCAAACCCATGAGCAAATCCTTCAGGAATATAGATGGAGGTTCCATTTTTATCACTAAGTATAACTGTCAAATGCTTTCCATAAGTTTTTGAATTTTTTCTTAAATCCAAAGCTACATCAAATATTTTACCTTTTACCACGCTAATAAATTTTCCTTGAGAGTTCTTTGCTTGATAATGTAGACCTCTAATTACATTTTTTTTGGAGGAAGAAACAACGCTAAAAACAAATTTTTTTTTTTGTAAAGATTCTTTTAATAACTCTCTAAAAAGACCCCTTGAATCCTTAAATTGTTTTGATTTTATAATTAATAAACCTTTTAAGTTTGTTTTATAAATTTTCATGAATTTAGAAATTAATAGGAGTTGTTTTTTTTCTATCTACTAAATGATCTGATCCAACACAAGTTAATGAAAGATACCATCTTCCATCTGGTTTAGATAAATCAACTTCTGTATCAGGATCCACAGGGTCTACCGTATGATATAAACTAGGCATAAAACATACCAAACTTCCCTTTTTTAATTTTGGTTCAATAAATATTTTTTCTTTTTTTTTATTAAAAACAGAAAAGCCACCAGAATTAAAATCTTTACCGAATTCATTTAAAACACTACCAAGTTGAATTTTTTGATAAACAATCGGGTCTCTGTGAGGGGAAATTGTGCCTCCACCTTTCATGTATTGAATAATATGCATTCTATTTATAACCTCATCTTTAGGAGTATTATTTTCATATTCATTAAAACTTAATCCACCCAAAACCTTAATATATCTCCAGTAGTTATTAATTTTATCAAATAAATAACTTTGATCTAAATTCCATGGAAAAAAATAATAAGATCTATCTAATGTCTTATAACCACCGTTTTTACTTAAATCCTCTGTTTGTAGATAAAAGTAGTTTTGACAACCTTCAACACATAAGGTTTTTTTAGATATATTTTCTTTAGCTAAAGTTAAAGATGAATTAATTATAGAGTTAATTAAACTATGATCTAAAACATCTGTAATTTGAATAATTGCACCCCTAAACATTTTATTGATCAAGCTAGACTGAAAGTCTAAATTTTGAGCTTCCATTTTGGCCTTAAATTCAACAAAACCTATATTAATTATTTCTGTAAAATAATTCGGTATAGTATTTCGCTCAATTAGACTTTTCCACAAGTTGTTATTTTGATTAGAAGAAACGTTGAACATTTTTATTTATTTATCATTTAATCTCTTATAAAAAAGTAATTATTCTCATGTTTATTTGGAAAACACTTAAAAAATACCCAAAATCAAAAGAAAACTTGTGGAACAATAAAATATGGATAAATAAAATAGAAAAAAGAATCAAAATTAACTTAAAATCAATAAAATCTAAAAAAGAAATTAAACTTAATACCTTTTGTGCTGAATCACCCCTACCATTGCTTTTGTTAAGTCAGAAAAAAAAAATAAAGATTTTAGATTTTGGATCTGGATCTTTGGAAATGCTTCTTAAAGTGATTTTTGACAGTAGGAATGACTTTATTATTGAGTTTTTTATTATCGAGACTAAAAGTTTAATATCAATATATAGAAAACTTCTTAAAAGTATAAAAATACCAAAAAATATTAAAATTAATTTTGATACAGATATCAATTTTAAAATTAAATATGATTATGTTCATATAAGTGACTCATTTCAGTACGTTGTTGATTGGAAAAATTTTTTAGCAAAAATAGCAAAAAGCAAATCAAATATATTAATTTTTAATAATTTAACAGCAGGTGAGATACCAACATATGACACAACTCAAAAATTCTACGATATTAGAATTCCATATAGATTCTACAATATTAGAGAAATAATAAATGAATTAAAAAATTATAAGGTAATATATAAAACAAAATTTTTAAATAAAATGTTAAATAAGTATACCGAATACCCACAAAATAATTTTAAAAAAAAATATCGACTGGGATACCCATGCACAATTATATTCAAAAAAATTTAAACAAATAGAAATGAAAAAAACAGAAACCAAATTTAAAGATTTATATTTATTTGAGTCAAATAGATTTGAAGATAATAGAGGTTACTTCAGAGAATTATTTTTAGAAAAAAAAACAAAAAAAAAAATAATTTTTTATGTTTCTTCTACTTCAAAAAAAAATGTTATTAGAGGGCTTCATTTCCAAGAAAAAAAATCTCAAGGTAAATATTTGTCAGTAATCAAGGGTAAAATATTTGATGTTGTTGTTGATTGTAGAAAACAATCCAAAACATTTGGAAAGTATTTTTCAATACACCTAAGTGATAAAAATAATAAATCTATATTTATTCCAGAAGGGTTTGCCCATGGATTCCTTGGACTTGATAAAGAAAATATAATTGTTTATGGATGCACAAATTATAGAAATAAAAAAAGTGAAGCAGGAATATCTTGGAATGATTCAGATTTAAAAATTAAGTGGCCCACAAAAAAACCTATTCTTTCTGATAAAGATCAAAATAATAAACCTTTTAAATTTTATTTTAATTAAATGAACAATGCACAAATTTATTGTTTATGTTTACATAACGAGCTTTTAAATAAAGTTAAGGCATTAAACTATATTCCCGTAGGTTTAGGTTCTAATAAATTCTCTGAAGAGTGGACTACTGATAAAACAGGTGTTAATATTTCTGAAAAAAACCCCTATTATGGTGAATATTCATTTCATTATTGGATATGGAAAAACAAGATAGATTATATAGCTGATGATATTTGGATAGGATTTTGTGCTTATAGAAGATTTTGGGGTAATAAAAAAAATATTAATTCAAACATTATTTCAGAAAAAGTTTTGAATCATATTCCTGATGAATGGAATAATTATGATGTAATTCTGGGAGACCATATGCATGTAGATACCGTTAAATGGATGAAAGTTTTGAAGTATGGGAAAATGGCTTTTTTAAAACATCCACAAGCTATATTTAAAAATAAAAGAAATATAAAATTTCAATTTGATTTATTTCATGGTACTGGAATATTGGAAAAAGCAATAAATCTACTTGATAATGAAAATAAAAATGATTTTAAAGAATATGTAAATCTTAATACATCGTATAATCAAGGCAATATGTTTATATCAAAATCTAAATATTTAATCAAAGAGTACTATAGAACTATTTTTTTATGGCTAAATGAATGTGAAAAAATTTTTGGATACAACCTAGAAGGATACAACAAAGTTAGAATTTATGCTTTTTTAGCCGAAAGGTTCCTGCCTTATTGGTTTAATAAGAATGCCAAAACTTTGCAATGGCCAATTATTTTTCACGATCTTAATAAAGAATAATTATGAAAAAAAGATATTATAACTTCCTTGATCTTGGAGAGCAACCTTTAGCAAATTTTTATATTAAAAAAAAAAATTTAGATAAGAGAGAAAAAAAGTATAAACTTAAAATTAGGTTTGAGTTAAATTCCAAGTTGGTTTCTATTAAGAAAACATTTTCAAGTAAGACTATGTTTAATAATGAATATCCATATCGATCCTCAATGTCAAAAACTATGCAATCTTCTTTTTTAAAATTATCTAACAAAATTAAAAAAGAGATTAATCCAGATAAGATATTAGAGATAGGTAGTAATGATGGTTCATTTATAAAAAATTTTAATAAAAAAAAAACTATAGGTATTGAACCTTGTGCAAATGTCGAAAAAATCACTAAAAACAAAAAATTTAATACATACTCAAAATATTGGTCTCAGGACCTAGCAAGAAAAATTTTAAAAAAAGATGGAAAAGTTGACCTAATATATTCAGCAAACACGATTAGCCATATTAAAAACCTAGATGATGTTTTTAAGGGAATAAACATAATACTTAGTTCTAAAGGAACTCTCATTATAGAAGACCCCTCATTGTTAGAATGTTTGAAGGGAAATGCATATGATCAATTCTACAATGAACATATTTATGTATTTTCTTATATTGCCATAAAAAACTTATTAAAAAATTATAATCTAGAAGTATACAAGGTTGATAATTTAGATATTCACGGTGGGTCCTTAAGATATTTTATTAAGAAAACACATCAAGCTAATAAGCTTCACAAATCTGTACTAACACAGGAAAAAAAAGAATTAAAATATAAATTGAACTTATCGTCTACTTATAAAAAATTTGCATCAAGAGTTAAAAAATCAAAAAAAAAACTAGTCACAATTTTTAAAAAGTGTAAAAAAAATAATAAAAAAATAATAGGGTACGGTGCTACTGCTAAATCCGTAACTGTTTTAAACTATTGTGGTATAGACAATTCATTTATAGATTATTTTTTAGACACAACCCCTGATAAACAAGGAAAGTATACACCAGGAACTAAAATAGTAATTAGAAAATATTTAGGCTCTATAAATAAAGATGTAGACTATGTATTTTTAGGTGCCTGGAATTTTAAAAAAGAAATTTTAAAAAAGGAAATGAAATTTATTAAATCTGGTGGAAAATTTATTGTACACACGCCACAACCTAGAATTTTATAATTTATTTGCTAGTTGTTTCTAGCCTCTTGATTGATGTTTTCTAACTCTTTTTTTGTAAAATAATTTTTTAACTTTTTAATATTAACATTGTGTGGATTAGTTTTAATTAGATCCATTTTTAAGATTCCAAAATTATCATAAATTCTTTCCCAATAAAAATGAGTAGGATTTTTTTTATATATTTTATTTTCTTTATAAAAAAGATTCTTTATTTTTTTAATTATTATTTGTTTAATAGTGGAAGGATAATTCTTAATATTATCTTTAAATAATGTCTCTCTATTTATCGTAAGTTTTTTTAAAAATAATGTTAAACCCAGTTCATATTTGTTGATAATTATTTGCCTTGATTTGAATCTTTTTATATTTTTCCACCAATTCAAAAAAAAAACATTTTTAAAAAGGTTCATTGAAAATAGAAATATATCTAATTGTAGATGCTCTTGAATTTCCCAAGATTTAGTAAGTGAATAAAAATAGTTTTCTTTAACTTTACATTTCTTGATTCTTTCTAATAATTTTTTAGGTCTAATATATAATAAGCTTGAAGCCATACATACAATGGTTTTTTCTTGTAAGTTTTTTTTATATTTTTTATACAAGTAATTCATACCTACTTTATAAGAATAGAAATCATAACCAAAATTTGGTCTAATAATTATTTTAATAAACTTGGGAAGTTTTTTCTTTTCAGATCTTCTTAATTTTGTAGATATTAAAATTATTTGATCAAAATAATTTTTTGAAATTTTAATTAAATTAAAAAGATCTTTTCTTATTAATCCATGTTGATGATAATGAGCTATTAGTAAGAATTTTTTTTCAAAAATCATTTATTTTAGATCAATTTTTTTAAGTATTTTGAATAATCACAATTTCCATAAAATTTAATTGATTGTTTAATATGACTTTTATTAATCCATTTATTGTTAAAAGCAATTTCTTCCAAGCAAGCAATTTTCAAACCCTGTCTATTTTCAACTGCTGATACAAAAGCGCTTGTTTTGTAGTAATCGTCCATTGATCCAGTATCTAGCCAAGCACCACCTCTGCCTAAAAAATTAGCAAATAAACTGTTTTTTTTTCTATATTTATTTAGTAGGTCTACAATTTCAATTTCCCCTCTTTTTGACGGTTTAAGTTTTTTTGAATATTCTATTACACTGTTATCAAAAAAGTATAAGCCTGTAATAGCTAAATCAGATAGATATTTTTTGGGCTTTTCTTTAATGGATATAATTTTATTTTTGTTATTTATTTTGGCTACTCCAAATAATTCGGGTTTAGCAACTTTGTGTAGCAATACCTTTGCACCTTTTATTAATTTTGTAGAATTAATAAGATTTGCTGAAAGATTTTGTGCATAAAAAAAATTGTCTCCTAATATTAATGCTACATTGCTTTTTCCAATAAACTTTTCACCTAAAATAAACGCATCTGGCAAACCTTTAGGGGACAGTTGTTCTTTATAAGTTATTTTCATACCAAGATTATTTCCATTAGGTATAATTTTTTTGTATTGATCTAGCTGTCCTTTATTGACAATTATTAATACTTCTTTTATTTTTGCAAGCATCAAAATAGATAGTGGATAAAAAATTAGAGGCTTATCATAAATGGGTAAAAGTTGTTTATTTACTGCTTTCGTAAGTGGACTCATTCTGGTTCCCTTACCACCTGCCAGAATTATTCCTTTTTTAATCATTATATTTTTCCAATTCTGTTTACGATATCTATTTTAGATATAGATTTATAATACCTGTTATTATTCAGATACCATAAAAAAGTTTTTTCTAATCCATTTTTAAAATTTACTTTAGTTTTCCATCTTAATTTAGCTAATATTTTACTGCTATCAAGAGCATATCGCACATCATGGCCAGGCCTATCTTTAACAAATTTAATCTTGACATTTTTTCCAATTTTAATTTTTTCTTTTGCAATTTTTATCAAAAATTTACAAATTTCTAAGTTATTCAAATTTTTATTAGAGCCAATATTATAAAATTCACCTACTTTACCTTTCAAGAAAACTTTTAATAATGCTTCACAGTGATCTTCTACATAAATCCATTCTCTAGAATTTTTTCCATTTCCATAAATGGGCAAGTTTTTATTATTAAGAATATTATATATTAATTTGGGAATAAGCTTTTCTGGATGTTGTTTAGGGCCATAATTGTTTGAACAATTAGTAACAATTGCTGGAATTTTGTAGGTTCTAACATAGGACGACACTAGGTGATCTGAAGAAGCCTTGCTCGCAGCATATGGTGAGCTAGGTTTGTATGGAAAACCCTCATGAGACCTACCTTTTAATATATCTCCATAAACTTCGTCTGTCGATATATGAACTAGCCTAGTTTTTTTATTTTTTTTTGAGTATTTTCTAAAAATTTCAAGCAGATTGAAAACACCCAAGATATTACTTTTAATAAAGCTTTCTGGGTCATCTATCGATCTATCTACATGAGTTTCTGCAGCTAAATTAAAAATACAAACTGGCTTATATTTGAAAATAATTTTACTAAGTTTGGATTTATTATTAAGGTCACATTTTATAAATTTGTATTTTGAACTATTAAGAAACTCTACGGTGTTGTAGAAATTAGATGAATAAGTAACTTTATCTATATTTATGACGTTATAATTTTTTTTTAATAGCAACTCTATTAAATTGCTTCCAATAAAACCAAGCCCACCTGTAATAATAATTTTATTCATAATTTTATTTTTTACATTAGTAAAAACTATTAGTATAGTTGATAATTTAAA
>MDTF01015655.1_pt1 | contig 14090 bp, 10 predicted proteins | sample 811191 | NCBI WGS metagenome assembly MDTF01 (sample SAMN05326649, study PRJNA326480) | marine metagenome | isolation source: seawater | place: Southern Ocean | collected 2011
ATATTTTAAAAACAAAATATTTTAAAAACAAAATATTTTAAAAACAAAATATTTTAAAAACAAAATATTTTAAAAACAAAAAGTTTTAAAACAAAATATTTTAAAAACAAAAAGTTTTAATCCGCTTCTTTTAGTTCATATCCTAAAATTGTAATTTTGTTGGGGGCTGTGGCGGCCTGGCCGATTCGTACTCGACTTGCTAAATAAAGGGCCCATACACCAGAAATGATAATCATGGTTAATGTTCCAACAAATAGGTGATAAATATGCGTCAATAATGTACCTGTAAATAATAATAAACTGATCGATGCGATGATAATATAATTTTGTTTAGTTATTTCCATATTTGATTTAATTATTATTTGTTTATATATGATGCTAATTTGACTTATTCTACAACCGCCCGACCTTTGTCTTTTCGCCAGTCTTGTTCTATTCTGTCTAGTTCTAAGTTACGTTTTCTAGCAGCGTTTACGATCGAATGTTCTTGTGAATTGAAATGGCACCATGCTGCCACATCTTTCGGAAAACAATGTCCCCCAAACCCACGTCGTCCATCTGGTCCTGGAACGAGTGTGTGGCCGGTTCCAATCCGCGTATCTGCCGCCGCCGCCAAACGAACTGCATCATAATTACAGTTATGTTGTTGACAAGCGTCATACAACTCGTTAAAAAATGATACTTTTACCGATAAAAAGCAATTGCGTGTATATTTGACTAGTTCTGCTTCAGTGGTAGACATGGTCATTAACGCGTCGCTCTTAAGTATTCCAGCTTGTTTTGCGTTGGTTAATAGCTGTTGCAGGGGTACATCGGCGTTATTTTTTCCTAGAATCCAGAGGGGGTTGTTTCTGAAATCTTCGTTCGCGTTGGCTTCCGTTAAAAATTCTGGCATAAAATGAACGTCTAGCGCTTGGCACGTGCCGGGAGGCACCGTAGACCGGATAATAATGTTTGATTCTGTATTGGCTTTTTTCAATTGTTTTACAACAGAAACGACAATATCAATATGACAAGTGCCGTCTTTGCGACTGGGCGTCGGTACCGCTACAAACACAATATCGCACTGTGCGACATCTTGTAATGTAGTCCCACTGGGCATACATTTGTCTGGATCAATGTCGTATACGCAGACAATGTTTTGTTTACATTCTAGTTGGCGAGCGGCGCCGCCTACAAATCCATTTCCAATAAGACCTAATTTAATCATGTGTACATGATTGCCCGATACCCATATAGAAATTTGTGGAAAGTTTTTTTCTGGATTTTTTGTCAGGACTATTTAGTCAAATCCAATTTAACAAATGAATGTTCATAACACACCAGCGAATATCTCAACGTCAGTCCAGAATATAGTCGCTGACCTTCATGCATCTGAGTTTGCTGACGCGAATGTAGATTTACAAATCGATACGATGGGTGTCCTCAACTATACCGTTGGAATGAAGCTGCGAATGACCTTTGTAGATAGTTTCAACGACGATGATATCGCTGAATGGCGTGAAATTGCTCGTAGACATGGCGCTAAAAATTTAACGACGAGGGTGAATACATCATCCGGTCATATTGATCTCAACATAGAGTATTTAAATGGTTCATCATCAAAAATATCAACCCGATGGCTTCTGAGAGCGGTTTCAATCCTAGTCGCGGGCTGGTCCTTTCAACAGTTACATCTTCTGAACCCGGAGCGGTACCCATTCCCGATCGCATAGTTCGTGTGAAAAAGCCCGTAGCTCTTCAAGAATCGGAGACTGCATTTATCGAAAAGACGTTGCACTACATCTCTGAGATTCGAGGTGCAGTCAAGACAGATTTGGTGTTGTCCACGAATACCCGGTACCCGACGCGTTACATTGTCATGATTCGAGGCTTGCCCATGATGTCCCTACAAGATTTTCAGAATATCCGCGACATGAATGATAATATTCGGTCCATCACTGTGTGTATGTCGGACGAGTCGATCAAAATTGACGTCTGGCGCCAAGGCAAGTCTGCAAAAGGTAAGCGAAAACGCGCAAAAGAAAAGCAAATCAATGCTCAGTATGATTTGTCGTCTACGGACAAAAGAGATCGTAAATGCTTGACGCAATTATTGTTGCGTTTAAATCAGATGGATGACATCGAGTGTCAATTTGATATGCGTATTGACACGAGCACGCCAGAATATTATATTCTAGATCTGCATATAATGGACGCCATACGTTTAGGGCCATTGGAGTCTGTTCTTTACGAATGTCGTTCATTTTGTAACGGGTTTGAGTTTGATTTTCCACATCGGAGATTGAGATCAAGATGTTTGAGATTAGCCGCCCCACTGAAGAGAAGAACATTAATATTAAAAAATAGATAAGGATTTTATTAACCGTTTTGTTTATACTATTTAAAGTTTGATATTCATCGTGCTAATGTTTCGACAAATTTCTAAACGTTTTGAGCCTGTTCGTTCTGCATTGTTAAAGAAGCGTCGTCAAGTGGTTTTGGGCATTCGCGAAGATACTGTAGACATCCGCAACTCTGAATGGCAAGCGGGAGCAACGCCGGACGATTTGCAGCGACGATGGGTCGAGATTACCGGGCCGGGTAACGATCCAAAGATGGTGATCAATGCGTTAAATTCTACAGCGGATGGTTACATGTTAGATTTGGAAGACTCTATGGCGCCCACGAAAGAGAACGTGTTGAAAGCTCATGAGAATATCCGCCAAGCTGTTGACGGTTCGTTGTCAGTCGCTGACAGACATCTCCACGAACACCAGAAGCCAGTGTTACATGTCCGTCCCCGCGGCATCCATTTGCCGCATTTTGAAGGCGGTTCTGCAATGTTGTACGACATTTGCGAATTTTTGGAAGGTTCTGCCCATAAAATGATGGATAATGGACAGCGGCCGTATTTGTACATTCCTAAACTGGAGTCGTACGAAGAAGCTCAGTTTGTGAATATTGTTCTATCTGAATGTGAAAGAAGTTTAGGATTGAAAGAAAACTTGGTCAAGGTGACTGTACTTATTGAAACATTTCCGGCTATTTTCCAAACCGACGAGATCATTTACGCGTTAAAAGACCGTATCGTTGGACTTAATTGTGGACGTTGGGATTATTTGTTTAGTATGATGAAATCACTTCCAGAACATCAATTTGCAGACCGCAACACCCTTTCAATGACTCTCCCTTTTATGGAAGCCTACGTTCAACAAATCGTACATACCTGTCATAAAAGAAATATTCATGCTATGGGCGGAATGTCTGCATTTATTCCTTCTAAAGAGAATTTTGCTGCATTGGTTGAGCGCGTTGAAGAAGATAAAGTTCTTGAGATCAACCGTGGATGTGATGGCGCCTGGGTGGCCCATCCTGGATTGATTGAACCGGTACAAAATCTATTTGAAAAACACATTGGTACAGATCAACATCAAAAGGTGCAACTGGTCCAGGCGCCAGAACCGAATGATCTATTTCCGCCCATGGAAAGTGGTCCATACTCTGACGAAGCCCATGAAGATAATCTGGACGTCGCCACCAAGTACATTTCTGCCTGGTTGGGCGGTAACGGCGCGGTTGCATTGAATGGAATGATGGAAGATCTGGCAACTGCTGAGATTGCCCTCGCTCAAATTCGCAATTGGTCCAACCACCACCTGTGCGAGGTCGGCAAGGTGGACGCAGAACCCATTGTGAAACACATTATAGAAGAATATGTCGGCTCTTCCGAGCCGTTTCTACACGCGATTGCTGAGGATGCTCTAGCTTTGCCGGGTGGGTTTGATCGCGTTCAGTTTGATCATTCGATTTGCGAGGCGCCGACATCCGGTCTTGAATTAACCAAACAGCGCGGCGCATTTCTCAAGGAATATTTAAAAACGAATGATTCGTACGGATTTCTGGGTACGAGTAACGGCGTTTCAGCGGTGAATGTTGTGGCCGGGGGTTCCGGGCGCGTCGGACCCTATGCAGGCGGATGGCAGATCAACGCCATGAAAAATAGACTCGGAATGTGTTTGCCGGATACGCTACACGTGGCCCCCGAGGAAGCCGCCAAATGTGCCGAAGAAATAAATGAACATCTTTACAGGGCGCATCTGATCCAAGAGGATACGGTAGATTACAAAAATATGGCTTTGTTGGCGGATCTGGAGCAAGGGTGGAATACTCCCGAAAAAACTAGAATTGCGGTGCGTAAAGCAGTTGAAAACGGAATAAATGTGATTCACATCGAGGACCAAGGCGACAAGAAACGCTGTGGCCATCTTGGCGATAAGGAGTTGAATACGTACGAAGATTATGCTGTCATTATGCGTTCCGCCAATTTGGCGGCACTCGAAATGGGCGTCGAAGATTCCGTCACCTTTGTTGCGCGAACAGACGCTTACTCGGCCAAAAGAATTCATTATTCGGTCAATCTGGAGGATGAATCACACCCAGAACATAAATTTGTGGACTGGGGGCGCGGCGCTTCGCCCGATGGTAAATATTTGTATTTGAAAACTGGGCGCAATCCCAAAACGGGCAATACCTATGGACTTGACCTGTCTATTCAGCGTGGTGCTCAAATTGTAGCGGATGGCCTCGCCACACATGTCTGGATGGAAACGCCGGATGCGGACTTGCAAGTGGCCAAAGATTTCTTGGATGGTGTCAATGGAAAGCTCGCCAAGCAGGGTAAAAGAGCCGCTGGCCTTTACAACCACTCTCCGTCCTTTGACTGGGATGTGAAATTCGTCGCAGAAGCCCGGCCGCTCGCCGTCGAGATCGCAAACGACATTAAATCCAATATTATATCGTATGGCAATTCTATGATGGACGATGATATTCTTCGCAATCCTTTGTTGACACAACAGTACAAAGATTCTCTTGTGCGGTTGGTGGGCGAAAGTTTAGAAAAACATGGCTCTAAAGTAAATGGCGACCACAAATTTAGCCAAGAGGCCATTAAAAAGATGATTCCACATCTTTTGGACTATATGATGACTGAACAAGATTGGTACGCCCAGTTTAAATTCGAATCCTCCTCCGAGACTAGCAATTATTTTAAAACGCGCCGTCGTCAAATGACAGAAGAAATGATTTCGGAAGGATTCAAACCTTTGGAACATATTACTAACATTATTGTGGATGAACGTCTGCGAAACTTTGGGCCGCAATTGGCGACATTTGGTTACAATATGCATCTGATCACATTGCCAGAATTTCACGTCACTGCCTACAGAATGCATGATCTGGCACAGCGCTTTGTAGATACCGGCATTGAAGCCTTTGTTACTACGACACAACGACCAGAAAGAATGAAATCGGAGCGGGACCCCACGTACACCTATTACAAACATCAAACGGCGACCGGAACGGGCATCGAATCCGACTTTAGTAAAGCTGTGGGCTCTGCCAATGTCAATACACTGGCAGATTCCACTGAAGCAGACGATCTGGCGAAAAGAAAACTATAATTTTTTTACAATAAATAACATACTTTAAGTAGAGCCGTTTAATCTTCTAAATCTCCTTTTTCCATGTCTACTTGTGGTACTTTTTTATATTCAGATGTATACGCGAGTTTTACGCGCGTCTTGGCAAATAATGTCGCTAAAATAATCACAATGCCCATAACGGTCCATCCGTTCAAAACATGACCAAAGAATAGACACGACGCCACTAGAGAAAACACTTGTCGGGATGTCATGACCATCGCAAACGCCGCCGCGCCATGTTGTTCGATCGTTTTGAAAATGAACCATTGGCCTATGACCGCTGGAAAACACAATGCCGCCACGTGAAACAAAATCTCTGGATGTCTCCCCGCAAACCCCACGGCCCCCGCAAATTGGCCAGAAGTCCCGACGATGATACCGGTGAATATTACGGAACAAAGATTAACGCCCTACATCATTTCCAAAGAAGGCGTATCATATTTTTTAAACACATAAGACTGCCACTGCGAAGTAAGAGCGTCCGCTATGACATAACCAAACATTAACAATAGCCCAGCAAAGGTCTGTTTGTTGGCACTCCCGTTTCTAGACACTAACGTACACGATACGCCAATAGCCAGGCATACAGCCAGTACATATGCAACTGGTTTATATTTTTTTTTGAAAAAAAGGCATCCAACGATTAACACTGGAATAAGTTTCAATGATTTAAAGACAACCACCACTGGAAATATAGTACTCATGAGTGCACTATATTGGCACATCGAAGACACGATATTTGTTATAGAAGCAATCGAAAACAATTTGAATGGTACCGTAGACTGCGGCGGTTTGAGACTGCTCGCTACCACAGTCGCTACGCATCGGCTTAAAAAGATTAACATCGCCGGGTATTGAAATCTTTCACCGTCATAATCGATGGACATGATGCGCTCTTGTGCAACGCCCCACGTGACAAAACATGTCAACAATGCAGCAGCACACAAAGAAAAGGACAGTTTTTTAGACTCAACCTCTATAGCGGCTTTCAATTTCTTTTGAGGGAAAAAATATATCACTAACCATGCAATGCCAATGCAAGCACATTGAAAAGAACGAGAACGAAGCGTCAATGTCAGTTTGAACCATTTCGGACCCATTTTTTTGGAAGCAAATAGCCCATTTTCGTGCAAATGGGTATTGTAATGAAATCGGGAGCCCGTTGTCCATTCTACAAACGTGCCGTTCATCGCGTGAATAAGCGCGTCCGCTGCACAAATGTCCCATGTCTTAATTTTGGTCACGTGTAGATAGGCTTTGACATTCCCGGAAGCAACTTCAACCGATTTATAACCAGACCCGCCGGCAGGTTCGATCGAATATCCATTTGTAAACGTTTTTACAGTGCCTGCGTGAGAGCGCGACACGATCACAGTCTCAGTCGGATATTCGCTTATTTCGGAGTTTGTTTGTATTTCTTTGCCCATGACCGTCCATGTTTCGTTTCTAAATGGAAAGTGTATGATCCCCGCTTTTGCAAATCCATTCAGTGTAAAACAGGCCATAATAGTCACGTATTGTGTAAGGCCCTCTGTATATTCTTGTGTTGCGTCTAGGGGGTCAACCCAAGTAAGCATATTCGGCAGTTGAGGTTCCAACGACCATCGCGATTTCCAGGTTTCTTCTGATATAATCGGCGTCAAGTCCCATTCATTCGTCAATACGCGCGAACTCTCAAGGTCCGCATTTGTTACGGGCGAGTGGTCGTTTTTCAAATGTGTTTCGTGAAAGCCTGCGCGCACAACTGCACCAGCAGCGCGGATTCGAGGCATCATGGTCTTCGTCCAACGTTCATAGAAAGGCATCCAAAGAGCAACATCTTCTTGATACATATCTTCCACCCTTCTTATCAGATCGTCGTTGTAATATTTCTGAATTTTATTTTCCGCGTGCGTTGCGCGATTTTCCGCATGATTTTTTTGAAATATTGGGCTGCCTTGTATCCAGTTGGCGCCGAACGGTTCCCAGAGATTCATTGGTTTCAAAAGTTTTTGGATATCATTCGCGGCGGTGGCCATATATCCTGTGAACGTAATATATGGCCACCATTTCTCATCTAAGAAAGAACGTTGTGTTCTCCAATGGTCGTCTTTACACCACGAAATAATATCTATAAAATCGGAAAAACTCTCTGGCTTTACCTCACATCTGTGTTGTACATACGGTGTTCGAACACCCTTGTCTAAATAGGCGGAGAGTATACGTGTCAGAGGGTCGCGAAGAAAAACTGCACGAGTCCATTCAGGACTTGTCATCATGATTGTGGCTTCTTCTACTGAGAAATTTCCAAGATATGAGAGGCCATTAATACGCGGTTCATGCGGGATATTGTCATTGGCCGTTTGCCAATCGGACAATCCCATCATTCGGCGCGCGAGCTGCCTCAAAACGGTACAACCATTTTTTGGAATGGTAAATAGCAATAACTTGTACTTCTCAATGACTATTGGGCTATTGTTCCAACCACCCTTCATAATAGAGTCGCCTTTCAAAACCATTTGCGGCGGTGTCCAAACATTTCCACGAGAGAGATATTTTCCAAACATTTTCAACATACTGAGAGAGCAGCTCCGCACCGTGCCGACCGTACTCAGGGAGTCCAACCACCGATACTCGCCATCTGAAATACTACAAAGTCTCCGTAGTGATTCGTCGTCTGGGAGGAGCTCGGACTGGACGACTGAATACCGACCGTTGATTGGTTGTTGTAAACCAAACTCGGTCGCGTTTATATTTTTCAAAATGGAGGGGTATCCTATATATGAGTTCGATGACCGCCCGAAACACGGTTCTCGCGGCATGAATATTTCTGATAACTTCGATGCAAGTCCTTTGGCATGCACACGTTCTAGAGCTTTCGTATATTCGTCGAAATTTAGACATTCTTTAGGCGGTGATTTCTCCAAAATCTTCGAAGCAGAACTCACTACCCCTTTCACTACCCCTTTCACCAAAGCACCCCATGCTGACTTAGTCAAACGACGAGCTCCAGACGGACCCGCAAGCTTCAAAAGGCCCTGAACTAACCACGGCGCTTGTGCCGGCCCGTCGCATTCGATATACTTGCGAAATGTCGAAACGTATCGGTCCAGTGGATCAATAACGACCTGCCACAACTCGGAACCGTCCTCTGGCGCGCGTTCTAACACATTTAATACACCATTGGGTGGTTCGGCCCAGTTATGGACATTTTCCACGTATTTGCAATTCGGCGATGCTTCAAAAGGCGCGCCATAGATACTGCGGTAAACGGCATCGTATACGCCCCATGTTTCGACCCCTTTATTGGCTATACATATAGTAAATGAGGCTGTCGCCGGACGCCCGGTTGTATATTGGAAGATTCTGTGAGCAGTAGCAGGACATAATAATATAAACAATAGAATATACAACATTGGTAGAGAAGGACTATATTATATAGACAAATTTACTTATAAAATCAGATTTTCCTTTATCAAAAACATGATCGTAACGTACGGACACATGCGCATCACAGTCGCGCCCAATCCTCTATACAATGATAATACGCCATGTTGACGAACCATTGACAATACATCAGGTATCTGAGGTTTGGAAATGATGCCTGACATTCTCCATGTTTTTATTACATCCATCGGATTCGAAATCAACGACGTGCAAACGCCAGCAGTTATAGATGCTGTAATGTCCACAGGCCCCTCAAATCCTCCACTTATAAGCCATTCCTTTGTATGATAAAACGATGATATTTGACTCGAGGTTACGATTGCCGCACGAATCACCGTCGGCCAGCCACCGCGCCAAAAATCCAATATATTTTTCTTTTTGAGATTTCCCACTTGGGCTTGCTTCTGAACTTTGGCCAAATCGAAGGGGGTCGCTACAAATGCGCCAACAGAACCCACAAAAGCACCCTTCAGCATTTTTTCGGACAGAGAAAGCGTCCTATATGGACCTATATTGTCATAAAGGCCGAAACGAATGCCCGAATAAAACACTTGGCGCTTGAGGGCATCCGGAAGTCCGGCGAATAGTCGTTTATACGAACAATTCGGAGACATTTGTTTGCGAACTTTAATAACGTCTAAAGGATGGGTTGCCATGGTCGCCGTCATGGCAGAGATGGCCCCTACAAAAAAAGATTCCATTTATTAGTTCGAGTATAAGTATAAGTATATACTTCATCGGGTAAATGGTCCTCAGGGGAAGCGCAATAAAAGGGACAACCGTTAGTAATTTTATATATGGGGGGATTGCAGGTTGTTGCTCAAGGACATTGGTCGCTCCCCTTGACAGAGTGAAAATCTTAATGCAAACGACCAAATCACATCTATCATTGTCACATACGATACAAAAAATTATTTCTGAAGAAGGTATGCACACTCTGTGGAAGGGAAACGTCCTCAACTGTTCGCGTATACTTCCTTACTCAGGGCTACAATTTGGTTCGTACGATTTGTGCAAATCGGCGTTTTTTGAACAACCATTAACTATTCCAGAGCGGTTAGCCTGTGGAACGGCGGCTGGCTTTATGGCAACTACCGCAACACACCCATTAGACACTATCAGACACCGTATATTAATGTACAACGATATACACACATTTGGGCAGGCGACGCGTTCATTAATGTCCGAAAGAGGGCTTCTATCACTGTTTAAAGGGTACGGGTCTACTATTACTGGTCTAGTGCCATTTATCGCTGTCAATTTCTGTACTTTTGATACGTTGAAATCCAATTTGCAGTGGACATCTACGCCCGGTATTTTGACCATGGGCGCGGGGGCAGCTATCATTAGCCAAAGTATTTGTTATCCCCTTGACACCATTCGACGACGAATGCAGATCAAAGGTACGCCTTATAAACACGGCGCCGATGCATTATTTAAGATTGTCACCAAAGAAGGGGCCTTCAAATTGTACGCAGGAATCTCTGCGAACGCTTTAAAGATCATACCGAATAACAGTATACGGTTTTTAGTTTACGAGTGGACTTGCGCCGCCATGGATTTTAAAAATAATATTTAAATTTATATAAAGGGACGGTTGCCTGTACCCACATGCTTTCGAATTTTTGTAGGCGGACATTTACTTCTTTAAAACACTCGGAAGGCGTCCAACATCAATTGACACCGAGACAATTATGCGATTTCGAATGTATTGCAAACGGTTCGTTTAATCCGCTACAAACGTTTATGAACCGCTCGGACTACGAATCTGTCGTTGAGCGCGGACGCCTCGCGGACGGTGCGCTGTGGCCCATGCCCATTGTGTTGGACATATCCACAGAAACAGCAGAACAACTCGAACAAACGGAACAGCCTTTGATCTTGCGCGATCCACAGTTTAATTTTTTGGCCAAGATGGACGTTTTAGAAATATTTAAACCGGATTATAGCATAGAGGCGCAAAAAGTCTTTGGAGGCGACCCAGAACATCCCGCCATACAATACAAACAAGAACCCTACTGTGTTTCGGGCTCAATACAAGTACATCAACTACCCATACATCACGATTACACGCATCTGCGGTCCACGCCAGCAGACATCAAACTTCCAGAGGGACCGGTGGTAGCGTTTCAGACACGAAACCCCATGCACAGAGCTCACATGGAACTCGCCAACAAAGCCGCAGAAAGTGTAAACGGAACCGCTCTCATTCATCCAGTTGTGGGTGTGACAAAATCAGGCGACATTGACTACCACACCAGGATAAAATGCTACCAAGAAATCATAGAGGATGGAAAACTACTTGGACAGCCCGCTGTTCTGTCATTGTTGCCGTTGGCTATGCGAATGGGAGGCCCGAGAGAAGCCCTATGGCATGCACTCATTCGACAGAATTATGGCGCCACACACTTCATACTCGGTAGAGACCACGCGGGTCCCGGAAGTAATTCAAAGGGAAAAGATTTTTATGGCCCATACGAAGCACGCGACTACGCCCTTCAATTCCAAGACGAATTGGATATAACACTTTTGCCATTTGAAATGATGGCATATGTCGAAGAAAAAGACACGTATATGCCCATGGACCAAATTCCGGAGAACTACGCAGTCAAATCCTTATCCGGGACCGAAGTACGCAGACGTCTGCAAACTGGCGAAGATATTCCAGCATGGTTTACACCACCAAAAGTAGTAGATATATTGCGCAAAACAAATCCCCCCAAATCGAAAAGGGGAGTCACTCTATTTTTTACTGGTCTATCCGGAAGTGGAAAGTCCGCCATTGTTGAGGGCGTCACCGCAAAATTGAACGAAAAAACATTCCGCTCTACCACCGTATTGGACGGAGACGAACTCAGGACATTCCTAAGCTCAGAACTAGGATTCAGCAAGGAACATCGGGATCTCAACATTAAAAGAATTGGTTATGTTTCTTCCCTAATTAATCAGGCCGGGGGTATTGTATTGACGGCCGCCATTGCTCCATACAGAGAAACACGCGACATTGCAAAACAATTGGTCGTTGCGTCAGGCGCAGATTTTGTAGAAGTCTTTGTGGACGCTCCCGTTGAAACGTGCGAATCGAGAGATGTCAAAGGACTCTACAAATTAGCGCGCGCCGGAAAAATTCCAAACTTTACCGGTGTCTCAGACCCATACGAAGAGCCACTGAGTCCAGATATTCAGATACCGACCGCCGAACAAACATTGCAACAGTCCATAGACACGATCATTGAATATCTAGAAAAACATAAATATATATAATTATTAGTCCTTATTTACGAATCCGATTTACACATGTCTTCCACTAATTCCTGAAAACTAATTTCTTGTTGCCATAAAAGAAAATTTTGAAAATATTTCATGGTGGTATGTTTAAAAATAATTTAACACAATAGACACTGAAAACAACGTTAAAGTTTTAGTTTTTTTATTAATCATTCTCTACATATATTGAAAGAACTGTCCGAAATCGAATCGGATAAATGTCACCAGACACAGTTCTAGAAAAAAATAAAGCCGAATCGCGGTATTGATCCACGTACCTGCTGATTACACTTTTAGAGAATGAAATGGTTAATGGGTTAGATGTGACAAAAATACAAATAAAGACAATAAAAACGAAGACTCACAGTCATCCGCTCTACCATTTGAGCTAATCCGGCGAACTCTGTACAGGGCTTAAACCTGACTAAACTCTTCGACGAGAACAGAGGAAAAATCAACGGGTGCACTTGATCGAAGCCATTTGTTTAAATGGTTAGGACAATGGGGTTGAACAAGGCACCGGGCCTAACCGGAAATCGAATCCGGGTCTGAACCACCCAAAGGTTCAATGCTACCACTACACTATTAGGCCAAAAAGAGTGCCCGAAGGCGATGCGAACACTGGGGATCGAACCCAGCACCTGTAAATGTGATAAATCGGATATGGTTAGACATGTATTGCAAAAAGAGAAATAGAATATAGACAATAAACTCACCTTCACCGTGTAAGAGTGACGTCATCGCCAACCTGTAGATGATGAAATTCGTAAAAGGTTAGTCAAATCATAATAACAAAGCAAAAACAATGGATACTTACTAGACCATGCTCGCAAAAAGAATGCCCGTAGGCGCCACCCTATACAGGACTCGAACCTGCAACCTTTCGATTAGAAGTCGAACGCGCTATCCATTGCGCCAATAGGGTAAAAAAGAGTGTCAGCTGAGGGATTTGAACCCTCGCATACGAATATAACACGGCCTAAACGTGTCCCCTTAGACCGCTCGGGCAAACTGACATGCGCAAGTGACGTGATTTGAACACGCGCGGGCTAGGCCCGTTAACCGCTCCGGCACACTTGCAAAGATCCAGTTTATAACGTCATGGTGGACAAAAGCTCCTGCAAGAATCGAACTTGCATTTCCGGTGATGGCTATAGTACCAGTGTGCTACCATTGCACTAAGAAGCTAAAAACCATTCCTCGTACGGGACTCGAACCCGTGCCGCTCGCGTGAAAGGCGAGTATCCTAACCATCTAGACTAACGAGGAAAAATGCTCCATTCGGGGCTCGAACCCGAGGCCTTCGGCTCATAAGACCGATGCTCTACCAACTGTGGATAAAATACGATCAAAGGGTGAGTCAATGTTGTCGGCAAACTTTTGGTCAACACTAGAACAACTTACCTGAGCTAAAGGAGCGCCAAGTCTATACGGGTACTGCCCCCGCTCCTCCGGTTTAAAAATACCGGCGTGCTTCTTTTACACCAATAGACTAAAAAAATGTGCCACCTATGGGATTCGAACCCATGCATGCGAACATAGTGCAGCTTGAATGCACCGCCTTAGACCAACTCGGGCAAAGTGGCAATAGTTTATGCTCATTTCAGAGCCTGACAGTTGTCTAACTAGACACCATTGTATATGGATAGAGCGCAGCTTCCACTGTGCTAATCGGCTTGCAGCCAATAGAGGGATCGAACCTCTGTCCTCTCATAATCCACAATGTTCCTGCCAAAAGCAACTACGAGTTTCGATCTCGCGACCTCCGGTTCAAAAGTACCGGCGCTCTTCCCCTGAGCTAAGCTGCTAAAAAATAAAACGCGTCTCCCGGTTTCGATCCAGGGACCTTTAGGTTATGAGCCTAACACGCTACCACTGCGCCAAGACGCGATCGAGGGCAAAGCCCAAAGCTCCAATAGGATTCGAACCTATGTA
>MDTF01007439.1_pt1 | contig 14088 bp, 8 predicted proteins | sample 811191 | NCBI WGS metagenome assembly MDTF01 (sample SAMN05326649, study PRJNA326480) | marine metagenome | isolation source: seawater | place: Southern Ocean | collected 2011
AGGTCTTATTGATTTCTCTTGAATGACTCTTAAAAGCTTCACTTGAGTATGAAGAGGAAGGTCCGCGACTTCGTCGAGAAACAATGTGCCTTTTTGAGCTGCTTGAAACAATCCTTGCTTGTTTTGTTCGGCGCCGGTAAAGCTTCCTTTCATGTGCCCAAACAATTCACTTTCCATTAACTCCTGTGGGATTGCTCCGCAGTTAACTGCGATAAACGGCGCGGCACTGCGCGCGCTATTGTCATGTATTGCCCTTGCTGCTAATTCTTTTCCGCTGCCCGATTCGCCGCTGATGAAAATAGGTGCCTGACTTCGCGACAGTTTGGAAATTTTTTCTCGTAGTTTGTTGATCTGAGGAGATTGCCCAGTAATAGAGGGCCCAGAATTATGCTCGACCTCACCATTAAGGCGGACTGTAGAATTGTCTTTTTGAGAGAGGCTCAATGCTGAGGTTACCAAGTTCCTCAGCTTTTTCAGGTCAACTGGTTTAGAGACGAAATCGAATGCGCCGGCCTTTAAGGCCTTAATCGCTGTTTCGGTGTTGCCATGTGCGGTGATCATAGCGACAGGTATTTGAGAGTAGTTTTTTGATATATGCTCAACGAGTTCGATCCCATCGCCATCAGTGAGCTTCATGTCAGTTAAACAAAGGTTAAACTTTTCGGTAGCCAAAAGACGTTTAGCACCTGCTACATCTTTGGCACTTGCGGTTTGCAGTGACATCCGTCCCAAAGTGATTTCTAAAAGTTCTCGAATATCGGGTTCGTCGTCGACAATGAGTATGCGGTCAGTCATTAGATTTAAGGTCTACTTTTAACTCAAGCAACATTGCGCTCGGGGTGGCTGAAATAGATGCTGAAGCAACTCTTACCTGCTTTGGTTTTACTAAAGCTCAGTCGTGATTGATTAGCTTCGCACAGTTCCTTTGAGATATAAAGTCCGAGTCCTGTGCCGCTGGGCTCAGTAGTGTAGAAAGGTTCGAATAACAAGCCTTGGTCAGTATCATTTATTCCTATGCCATCATCAATTACGTGAATATAAGGCTGCTTGTATCTGTCTTTATTATCCAGCCCAGCGATAATCTTAAGAGTTGCTCGACCGTTATTTTTCTTACTATAGCGAAGGCCATTATCAAATAAATTGTTTAGTACCTGCTCTAGCTGACCGGCGATGACATGAACTTGGATGCCTGGCTCTTGGATATCCAGCTCTATTTTATCCCAATGCTCATGTGTGGTTTTGTAGTTCTCAATGAAACCTTCTAGCCAGCTTTTTAAAATTATTTTTTGGGCGGATGTTTCGTCATGTCGCGAAACATCAAGTATATCTTCAATGATCATATTGATGCGGTCACAGTGATCCAGAATAATTTCAACCATTCGTTTGTCATCTGACGAAGTTGTATCAGATTCTTTGAGCAGTTGGCTGGCGTGACTGATGGCGCCAAGTGGGTTCCTTACCTCGTGTGCAATGCTAGCTGTAAGTCGGCCCAGTGATGCTAGTTTCATTTGCATCATTCGTTGGATGATCATTCGATTATCCTCAAGAAAAATGAGAACTTTAGATTCAGATTCTGGCTGCAGAAAAGCAAAGGTTAGCTGGACTTGCTGGTCGCTATTGGGAATCCTAATTGGCTCAGGCTGGCGTTTTGGACTTATCCTCCAGCGTTCAAGCAGCACCTCCAGTGTGTTAGGAAGTTTAAGTTTGCTGTCTATGACCTGATCAGGTCTGTCTAAGTTAGGTCCATCTGCATCGTCTACATCAGCTCCAACTATGGCCAGGTTATCTGAAATAGGCTCCAAAAAGTTTTTCGCTGCACTATTCGCACTGAGTATTTCATAGTCATGGTTGACCACCACAACGCCAGTTTCCATTCTTTGGATAATTTCATTATTTAATCTTTCCAAATCTGCAATGCTCTTGGCTTGCTGCTCGCCAATAAGGGCGGCTTTATAGATTCGATCGGTGGCAGTCTGAATGTATAATGACGTCGCGAAAAGCATGGCGCCGAGTGTGCCCGTTTGAACTAACTGAGTCGGCCCTCTTTCAATAGAGAGGGTGAGGTAAAGTTCACCATACATAATGGAAAGAACAGCAACGGCGGCCAAGAAAGTGCTAACACGGCCTCGAATTAATATACTCCCTGAGGCGACTGTGACAATTAAAAGCAATCCGAGTCCACTGCTGATTCCACCGCAGCTATAAATAATGAGGGCAGTGGCCAGGATATCGAAAATCAGTGTCCCAGTAAGGAAATGCTGTGGATTGATCACCTTGGTCGCAGCAGTAAACACTGAGATTACGACGACCCCGAAGGCTATATAAGCAGTGCTAACTTGAAGATATAGTGTTCCGTTAACTTCGCCAAGTACCGTCATCTCAGGCCTGATAAGGTAGGTAGCTAGTAATGTCAGCGGTAATACTATTCGATAGATATTATAGACAATTGAGACATTGTCTATTTGACCAGTATACTGCGTTGCTCGTTTTACCATCATTTTCGGCTTTGTGGTCTGGGGAATCTCCCCTTTGATGAATTTATCGTACAATAAACATTTTTCTGGTGGCTAAGGATACCAATAAAGGGACCTAAATGGCGCGACAATTAAAAGCAGTATTAGCTCAGTTGAACCTCGTGGTGGGTGATATTGAAGGCAACACTCAAAAAGTAATCGATACAGCAAAAGTGGCTGTTAGCGAGCATGGGGCGGATTTAGTCGCTTTTCCAGAACTTACATTGACCGGTTATCCGCCAGAAGATTTGCTGCTGAGGCCGAGCTTAGGTTTGAGAATCGAAAAGGCTATCCAGCGATTGCTGGAGGCCGATCTTCCCATCTTCTGTGTCGTTGGCTTTCCTGAAAAACAGGAAGGGGCTCTCTTTAATAGCCTAGCGGTTATCCGTGGCGGCGAGGTTGTTGCAAAATACAGAAAGCAATGCCTTCCTAACTACCAAGTTTTTGATGAGCGGCGGTATTTTGATCATGGTGACTCTGTCTGCGTTGTTGATATTTGCGGTATACCTACAGCGTTCACTATTTGTGAGGATATTTGGGAGCAGGGACCGGTTCTGCAAGCCAGGGATGCCGGCGCTAGGCTTATGTTTAATATAAATGCATCGCCTTTTCATATGGGTAAACAACAGCTACGGGAAAAAGTTCTCGCGACGCGTTGTAAGCAAGGAGGGTTCCCAATAATTTCGACTAATCTCATTGGCGGTCAGGATGAATTGGTGTTCGACGGCAGATCAATGGCACTGGACGGCAACGGCGAACTACGCTTTCTCGCACCAGCTTTTAAAGAAGGTATTTATCCGATTTCGCTCGAGATTGAAGGTGAGGTCGGTCCTGGCAAATTAGTGGTCAAAATTCCGTTGCAGGAGATTTCACCATTGCTTAGCAGTGAAGACGAAGTCTACGAGTCTTTGGTGTTAGGGGTGAGAGACTACGTCAATAAGAATAAATTCAAGGGTATTGTACTTGGTCTATCTGGAGGCATTGATTCGGCTTTGACTCTAGCCATAGCCGTAGATGCTCTGGGCTGCGATCGAGTTAAAGCTGTGATGATGCCATTTGAGTATACATCGGACCTTTCGATATCGGCGGCTTCAATTCAGGCAAAAAAGCAGGGTGTCGAGTACAGTGAAATATCAATATCAGCAGTTTATTCCGAGTTTATTGATTCTCTGAGCGGTGAATTTAAGGATATGGATAGAGATGTTAGTGAGCAAAACCTTCAGGCTCGCTGCCGTGCTGTCCTTCTAATGGCCATTTCTAACAAGAAAGGGTTGCTTGTCCTGACTACGGGTAATAAAAGTGAAATTGCGGTGGGTTACTCCACGCTCTACGGTGATATGGCTGGCGGCTTCGATGTCCTTAAGGATGTCTCTAAAACCTTGGTCTATCGTCTTGCCAACTACAGGAATGGAGATTATGGCGATAGCTTCGATGAGATAATTCCGCAAATTGTTATAGATCGGCCACCTTCGGCGGAGCTTGCCCCAGACCAAAAGGATCAAGACAGCCTGCCACCTTATGACGTACTTGACCAGGTACTGGCATATTACGTAGAGGAAGATCTTAGTGCCCAAGCCATTGTTGCAAAGGGGTTTGAATCTGCCATGGTTCACCGAGTGTTGAGGCTAGTAGATATTAATGAATATAAGCGCAGGCAGAGCCCGGTTGGGGTTCGTCTAACCCAAAAAGGCTTTGGGCGCGACCGTCGCTATCCTATTACTAACGCATGGCAAATAGGAGAGTAGAGTTCAATTCTAGAGTCTATGACTCCTACAGTGCCTCGTCGCAACGCATTTACTGTCTTGACTACGGCCGAGTGCGGTTTGGATGGTTTGAGGCTTCAAAACTCCTGCCAGTGCCGCGGGACGGAAAGGCTCAACGACGAAATAGCTAACCGACATAACAGGGTCTAAAGCGTATACCGAATGAAACCAGCCAGTCGGTTGAATTCGCATTTCACCGGGAAGTCATATCGCCTCTATGGTTTTTGCCTGAGCATAATTTGGAATTGTCTCTTCTGAGGGTTCTACAATATCGACCCAACACGGTTGGGCGAGATTGTAGGCTTTCTTCTGGTAAAGGTACTCCAATTGATAGGGTGAATAAATGCGGAGCTTTTTCTTACCAAATACCTGACCTAAAAAACCTGAACCTTCATTTCTATGCATGTTGGTTATGGGGTGCTCCGAAGAGGCAGAGGCGGTCCAAAGTTGTGAGGCGTCGACAACATTGAAATCATTCAGAAATGCTGGCGCTGGTGGTACCTGGAAGCGCTCATGAATTGAGCGAAGGCACTGCTGCTTTGGGATGCTGAGACTATTAAATCTTTGAAAGAGGGGTGATAATTCGCTTTTCTCACGGTATTTCTCAATCAGGTTGAACATGCTGTCTTGGACGATATCGAGCACATCGTCTGCACTGCCTGTCGCAATCTGGGCTATGGGGCAGGCTTTCGACTAAATGCTTGCAAGAAACCTGCCTAGTGAGGCCGAATTATTCAGAGCAAAGCGCCTTCGATATAAAAGGCTAGGAAGTGAATGGCTTGCTGTTCTAATATTTCTCTGCCCAGCATTACGTCCGCTAATGATGGCTTTGAATTACTGCGTACAGTGCATGGAAACGCATCAAGTCGTATTTGGTTGACACATTGTTAGAATTTATTTTAATTTTATGAGAGTTTTATGAGGCTTTCGCTGAAGTGATGCTGAAATTGAACAAGATGCCCAGACAGCGACAATTTTCCGAGCTAACGGAAGGCATCTAGCCTTCCGAGCTATAAGAGGATATTAAGCCAGGTAAATTAACCTTTTGTGACCGGGGTTCTAGCTGAACAGACCAAAAGTAAGGATATCAAACCATGATCGCTTTTGATTTCTTGGGGCAAGCTGCGTGTTAATTATCTCTTCACTTCCGGAATTTCGTGGGCGCTGGGTCGGGGCCAGTGGTGGGTTACCTCGGTTATCGCCAAGAAGCCCGAACGATACTGTGTACAGCAAAGAGGGATTGGTGATTTCTGTGCGGATTATAAAGTCGCCACCAGTATCGATTGAGGCATGCTCGGGGTAATTTTCTTTGAGCAACGAAAGCGACGTGTCCGCGAGCCCATTCAGGCCTAAGCGTAAGTAGCACTCGACCATAATAGCGACTCCATCTGCGACCGCAGGGGTTTCTTGGAAATTTTCAACCACATATTGTCCGCGTCGAAGGGCCGCAATGTAAGCGCTGCGTTCTATATAATAGTTTGCCACGTGGATTTCATATGCGGCTAGGTTGTTGCGCAGATAAACCATTCTAGCCCGAGCGTCAGCAGCATAAGGACTGTCTGGGTAGAGGGCTAACAGCTGGGAAAAATCAGCAAATGACTCCTCGGCGCGGCCAGGGTCTCGCTTAGTCTGATCCACCGGTAAGAATCTATTGATAAAACCGCCGTCCTCAGTAAATGACGCTAAGCCTTTCATGTAAAAAGCGTAGTCCACATTGTCATTCTCAGGATGCAGTCGAATGAACCTGTCGGCTGCGGCTCGAGACGCTTCTAGGTCATTGTTACGATAATAGGCGTAGACCACTTCGATTTGAGCCTGGTCGGCAAATCGCCCAAAAGGGAATCTTGATTCCAGTGCTTGATAGGTTTCTATAGAACCACGGAAATTTTGGCTGTTTAGCTGATCTAAAGCACGTTGATAAAATTGCTCCTCAGTTGACAAGTTGGCGAATTTATCTTCATCTTCATCGCCGCCAAATAAGCCGCAGCCGGTTAAAAGTATGGCAATTAGCGCCAAGCTTAGCGATTTAGTTAACTGTATGTTCACAAAAAATCCTTCGGTTATTCTTCATATAATCAAGCAAGCGCTATTTAACCACAGCCTTGAGATCAAGCCCATACTAAGATCTGGCTAATGCTTTACTCCTCTCAAAGGTCGCAATCAAGTATCATGTGGGTATGACAACACAAATAGAACTTAGTGCCGAAGTACCAGAATCCCTTGCAGGCAGCCGACTAGACCAGATTGCAGCGCAATTGTTTCCCGATTATTCCCGATCCAGACTGCAGAGTTGGATCAAAGAGGGGCTATTGAAAGTGAACGGCAAGCAGCTCAGACCGCGAGATCGCTTAAACGAGGGAGATTGTCTTGAGATAAACGCTCAACTGGAAGCTCTCGAGGATTGGGTGGCGGAGGAGTTGGATCTAGATATCGTTTTTGAAGATGAACATATGTTGGTGGTGAATAAAGCTGCCGGTGTGGTTGTTCATCCTGCTGCGGGGAATCGCGCGGGAACGCTCTTAAATGGACTTCTTCATCGCTACCCAGAGCTGGAAGAAGTTCCTAGGGCAGGCATCGTTCATCGATTGGACAAAGACACCACAGGATTGCTGATGGTGGCAAAGAACTTAATCAGTCACGGTAAACTGGTTGATTTGCTTCAAAAAAGAGAGATTTCTAGGGAATATCAGGCAGTAGTCAAAGGAAGCCTAACAGGAGGTGGCACGGTTAATAAGCCGCTGGGTCGTCATCCAATAAATCGCAAAAAGCGTGCGGTTGTTAACGAGGGACAAGAAGCGGTAACTCACTACAAGTTAGCTGAGCGGTTTCGATCCCATACATTGGTCGATGTAAAATTGGAAACAGGCCGAACTCACCAGATTCGTGTTCACATGGCATCGATCAACTGTGCTCTTCTTGGGGACCCTATGTATGGTGGCCGTCTCCAAATTCCGGGTGCTTCCCATGAAAATCTGATTGCGATGCTGCGGAGCTTTCGAAGGCAGGCACTTCATGCAGCCAAACTAGGTCTTATCCACCCTATTACTGGTGAGGAAATATCTTGGCAGGCTCCATTGCCAGAAGACATGGAGGATTTGCTAACAGCACTGCGTCTGGATAAGCGCGCGGCTTCATGAGGCAAATTCCCGATGCTCGTATCATCTTAGCGAATTGGGATGTGGCGCCTAACGTAATGGCGTTTACAACGACCCGGGTAAGCGGGCGTAGTTTGCCGCCTTACAATAGCTTTAATCTCGCTTACCATGTGGGCGATGACGCAAACACCGTAGCTGCAAATCGGCAGGAATTAAGCGACTGGTTTGATGCTGATGTAAGTTTTCAATGGTTAAATCAAGTGCATGGAACAAACGTTTGCAGAATTGACGCGGCGGCAAAGCCTTTTGACGCCGATGCCTTGGTGACTGCCCGCAAGGGCCTTGCTTGCTGTGTTCTAACGGCGGATTGTTTGCCCGTATTTATCGCCGCAAAAGATGGCTCTGAAATAGGAATTGCTCATGCAGGCTGGCGCGGTTTGCTGGACGGCGTGATCGAAAACACCTTACGAAATATGAAAACGCCAGCAAAGGATGTCGCGGCCTATCTAGGGCCTGCTATAGGACCTTGTCATTTTGAAGTGGGCCTTGATGTTATGAACCGGTTTAAAGATGCTGCCGATTCGCATGCTGCTGAAAAATACTTCAGCCCTACCCTTGAGTCAGGCAAATACATGGCGGATTTATTTGGGTTAGCTAGGTTCAGGTTGAGTGCACTTGGGGTTGAAGTTATATCTTCAGACATCTGTACTGTTTGCGAATCTGAGACGCTTTATAGTTATCGGCACAGTCCCGTGACCGGCAGAATGGCCAATGTTATTCTGATTAAGCCCTAATCATTTTCACGCTGTTAAGGCCCCACGCTTTTGCAGTTGATGACCCTTGTTGGGATAGACGTTCACCAGTGGGTGTTTACCAATCGGTCATAATTGATCGATATCAATATTCTCTGATTTTCGAAAAACCTGTAGTTATAACTCTCGGTTGCTATTGAAATCATCTCATCTAGGCCTTATTTAGTTGAGCAGAAGAGGATTTTGGTCACTAGCATATTTGACTGTAGATGAGTGTGAGGCTTACTGAAATGAACATTGAAAAACTTACAAGCAAGTTACAATCGGCTTTTTCCGATGCCCAGTCCATCGCTATAGGAAAAGACAGCAATGTCATTGAGCCAGTCCATTTGGTTCTGGCGCTGCTAGATCAGAAGGGCGGATCGGTTAGGCCGTTGTTATCTCAGACTGGCTTTAATGTTGGTGACTTGCGCGCCAAACTCGAAAACTTAGTTGATAGCTTACCTAAAATAGGAACGTCTGATGGCGGTATAACAGTATCTCAAGAATTAGGAAAACTGCTTAATCAGGCAGACAAGAATTCTCAACAAAGTGGCGATAGTTTTATTTCCAGTGAGACTATCGTTTTGATTGCTATGGATGATAAATCTGCACTAGGTAAATTAATGACCTCTTATGGTGTTTCTGCGCAGGCACTGGAAAACGCGATTAGTAATCTACGGGGAGGCGAGAACGCCAGTGATCCGGGTGCCGAAGATTCGTGGCAATCCCTTTCGAAATACTGTGTTGATCTCACTGAGCTTGCAGTAAATAGTAAACTTGACCCTGTGATAGGTCGTGATAGTGAGATACGACGGACAATTCAGGTTTTGCAGAGACGAACAAAAAATAATCCTGTGCTTATCGGTGAGCCGGGGGTAGGTAAGACGGCCATCATTGAGGGACTTGCTCAGCGAATTGTTAATGGCGAAGTACCTGAAGGCTTAAAGGGTAAAAAGGTATTATCACTTGATATGGGCTCACTTATCGCTGGGGCAAAGTTCCGTGGTGAATTTGAAGAGCGTCTCAAGTCTGTACTCAACGAATTGTCGAAACAGGACGGTTCGGTTATTTTGTTTATCGATGAGCTGCATACGATGGTGGGTGCTGGAAAGGCCGAAGGCGCGATGGATGCGGGTAATATGTTGAAGCCCGCGCTGGCCCGAGGAGAACTTCACTGTGTTGGCGCAACTACCTTGGACGAATATCGTCAGCACATAGAGAAGGATGCCGCGTTAGAGCGGCGCTTTCAAAAGGTGTTGGTTGAAGAGCCTAGCGAAGAAGACACCATCGCTATTCTTCGAGGCCTTAAAGAGCGGTATGAAGTTCATCATGGAGTGGATATTTCGGACTCCGCTATCATCGCAGCAGCCAAGCTTTCTCAGCGTTATATTACTGATCGTCAGTTGCCAGACAAGGCGATAGATTTAATTGACGAAGCCGCCAGTTTGATTCGTATGGAAATAGATTCCAAGCCGGAAGAAATGGACATACTTGAGCGCCGACTAATTCAGCTGAAAATCGAGCGCGAGGCGCTTAAAAAAGAAAGTGATGCAGCTTCATTGAAGCGTAAAGAAAAGCTTGTGGATGATATCGATGAGCTTGAAAAAGAATTTTCTGACCTAGAAGAAATTTGGAAGGCTGAAAAAGTTTCGCTGCAAGGTGCCCAAACAATTCGGAGTAACCTTGAAAAAGCGCGTAATGATATGGAATTGGCCAGCAGAGCGGGTGACTTAGCTCGAATGTCTGAGATTCAGTACGGCATTATTCCAGGGCTGGAGTCAGAGCTAGAGCAGGCGGCTAAGGCTGAGGCAGCAGAGAAAAAGCTGCTACGAAATAGGGTGACCGAAGAAGAGATAGCTGATGTTGTCTCGCGCTCTACTGGCATTCCGGTCAGTAAAATGTTGGCTGGTGATAAACTTAAATTGCTGGCAATGGAAGAGTCTCTTCACAAAAGGGTCATCGGTCAAAACGAGGCTATCAACGCTGTTTCCAATGCGGTGCGAAGGTCTCGGTCCGGCTTGTCAGATCCAAATCGGCCTAATGGTTCTTTCTTGTTTCTTGGGCCAACCGGAGTGGGTAAGACAGAGCTGTGCAAGGCATTAGCTGAATTCCTTTTCGACACCGATGAAGCGATGGTTCGTATTGATATGTCAGAATTTATGGAACAGCACTCGGTGGCAAGGCTTATTGGGGCGCCTCCAGGTTATGTAGGCTATGAGCAAGGCGGGTATTTAACGGAAGCTGTTCGGCGCCGACCCTATACGGTTCTATTGTTGGATGAGGTCGAAAAGGCTCACCCAGATGTGTTCAACATACTTTTACAGGTAATGGATGATGGCCGCCTAACTGATAGTCACGGGCGGACGGTGGACTTTAGAAACACTGTTATCGTCATGACCTCGAACCTTGGTTCTGATCGAATTCAGGAGATGATGATTGAGAAGAATTTTGCCAGCACTGACTATGAGGACGTGAAGAAGGCGGTTTTAAATTCAGTCGTTAAGCATTTCTCCCCTGAGTTTGTGAACAGAATTGACGAATCTGTTGTCTTTCATCCGTTGCAAAAAAATCAAATCCGAGGCATCGCTGAAATCCAGATTAGGCTGCTTAATGGTCGATTACTCAATAACGACCTTTCGTTGCAGGTAAGCACCGAAGTGTTGGACCGTATCGCCGAAATTGGTTACGACCCAGTGTATGGGGCGAGGCCTTTAAAGCGCGCCATCCAGAACTGGATAGAGAACCCCTTGGCGCAGCAGGTATTGCAGGGCGATTATGTGGCGGGAGATGTGATCGCAATCGACATTAATATTGGGGGAGAGTTCGAGTTTAAGAAGCTTAGCCGAGAGATTAGCCCAGAGGTGGTCTAGAAAAAAGTTAATTCTGTCTGAGCCTTGCCACTATCAGGTCGTATAGCGGGTATCTTTGCCCGCTTTGCTTGACTTTCCTATGTTTGCTGCCAAAATTGTGTCCACAAGCGGTGTGTCTCAGCCAATCCTGTCTCGCACCGCGCTAGTCTGATTCTCCATGACCTGGAATGACAACAGACTGCTTCTCTAAGGTGTCGACAATATCCACCTTAGGCCCCTATCACGTTATCGCGCACGGGGCCGACAAAAAGCTGAATAGCATGGTTTTCATGTATTCATTTTTTTGATGAAAATTAACCTAAATAAGAATAAATAGCTGCAGTTGCCTCCTAGGCGCCTTGTGCTATTTGTCTATTTATAAACATACGTAACTATTCGGCAAGCTTAGGTTTGTCATAAATGTATTTTTAATACAGAGGCTAGACAAGTGGATCAATTATCTGGTGGTGAAATGCTACTTCGTGCGTTACACGATGAAGGCGTTGAAATCATATTCGGCTACCCCGGTGGAGCCGTTTTGCACATATACGATGCAATTTTTAACCAGGATAAGGTCGAGCATATTCTAGTTCGTCATGAGCAAGCAGCAACTCATGCTGCAGACGGCTATGCACGCTCGACCGGAAAGCCCGGTGTGGTGCTAGTCACATCAGGGCCTGGCGCAACTAATGCAATTACAGGAATCGCAACCGCCTATATGGATTCAATTCCACTGGTGGTTATCTCCGGGCAGGTTGAAAGCCGTCTAATAGGTACAGATGGATTCCAAGAGACTGACATGATGGGTATTTCTCGGCCGATCGTAAAGCATAGCTATATGGTGTCGGACCCGTCACAAATTCCAATGCTAGTGAAAAAGGCGTTCCATTTGGCGACTACCGGTCGCCCTGGCCCGGTGGTTATTGATATTCCGAAGGACATGACCGACCCCAAAAATAAGTTTCCCTACGAATACCCAAAAAGCGTGAAGATGCGCTCATACTCTGTGCCCGGCAAGGGCCATACCGGTCAGATCAAAAAGGCCGTCGAGGCTCTGAAGAGCGCGAAGCGGCCAATGATCTACGCTGGGGGCGGGGTTATTCAAGGTGAAGGGTCAGATTTATTAACGTCTTTGGGTAAGAAACTGGGCTATCCGGTAACGAATACTCTTATGGGGCTAGGAGCCTATCCTTGCACCGACACTCAGTTTTTAGGAATGCTGGGGATGCATGGCACCTATGAGGCGAACATGGCGATGCATTATTGCGACGTCTTGCTTTGCGTAGGTGCGAGATTCGATGATCGCGTAACCAATTCGGACACTTCCAAGTTTTGTCCCGATGCTACAATTTTACATGTTGATATCGATCCTGCGGCAATTTCAAAGACTGTAACGGCTCATGTTCCTATAGTTGGTGCGGTCAAAGAAGTCTTAGTGGAGATGCTTTCAGAAATTGATAATTCTAAGACTGAAATTGACCAAGAAGCGTTAAAAGTTTGGTGGGATCAAATTCAGCAGTGGCGCGCCAAAGACAGTTTGGGTGTAACGCCCGGTGCTAATGGAGTCATTAAGCCTCAACAAGCTGTGCAGGCGGTTTATGAAATAACCAAAGGTGATGCCTATGTGTCTACTGATGTGGGGCAACATCAGATGTTTGCGGCTCAATATTATGGTTTCGACAAACCTCGCCGATGGATAAATTCTGGCGGTTTAGGAACGATGGGTTTTGGTTTCCCGGCGGCGATGGGTGTGCAGCTAGCATTTCGTGATGCGGTGTCTGTCTGCATAACTGGCGAGGGAAGCTTTCAAATGAACCTTCAAGAGTTTGCAACCTGTATGCAATACGACTTGCCGATAAAGATTATCTGTCTGAATAATGAGGCATTAGGGATGGTAAAGCAGTGGCAAGACATGCAATACGGTGGTCGTCACTCAGCAAGTACCTATGCTGAATCGCTTCCAGATTTTGTTAAATTGGCAGAAGCCTATGGTCACGTTGGAATGCGAATCGAGAAATATGAAGATTTACATAGCAAGCTTGAAGAGGCTTTTGCGATGAAGGATAGGCTTGTCTTCGTCGATATCTGCGTCGACCCAGAAGAGCATGTATACCCGATGGCCATTAAAGGTGGTGCTATGAAAGACATGATTCTTAGCAAAACGGAGAGGACATAATATGCGTCATATAATCTCTGTTTTGATAGAAAATGAACCAGGCGCTTTGTCTCGTGTGGTGGGTCTGTTCTCGCAGCGCAATTACAATATTGATTCCCTCACTGTGGCGCCAACTGATGACAAGTCTTTATCGCGATTAACGTTAACTACAAGTGGTGACGAAGCTCGAATAGAACAAGTGACAAAGCATTTGAACAAGTTAGTTGATGTTGTGAAGTTGGTTGATTTAACTGAAGGCGCTCATATTGAGCGAGAGTTAATGCTTATCAAAGTTAGAGCAATTGGCGCTCAGCGCACTGAAGTCAGCAGAACTGTTGATATCTTTAGGGGGCAAATTGTTGATTTAACCACAAGTGTGTTTAGCATTCAGTTGGTAGGAACTAGTGATAAGCTTGATGCCTTTATAGTGGCCCTAGGCGACAGTGTTGTGTTGGAAGTCGCTCGCACTGGGGTGTCGGGAATTTCCCGCGGCGATAAAGTTTTAGCAATATAGCTGTTGACGCCTTTTTTCGACAGGGGTCTTGTTTAAACTATTTAAGGCCGGCTTCTCTCAAATGGGGCCGAAGTCTTCCCTGCTAGTATCTAGGTCTGGGTGGCGCAGTAAATATTTTGCATGTGCTCCGACATCTTTTTAAAGCGGTTTGAATGTAGCCTTAGGCTAGCTTGTTTATCGCCGTCATGTGCATGCGGAGCTTCTTTTTAACATCCTTGACAGCGTGAGATAACGTCTTTGTCTACGCTTATGAGCTTGGCATTGTCCAACCCCATTCGGTAATTTGTCATAAGGCGAAAGGGTGCTAACTCTCGCGTATTGTCGTTGCCCTGCAGGCGGAAATGGTTTTCAATAGAGGACAAGTCTATGCGGCTATAGCATGGGCTGAAGTGAAAATCATATCGC
>MDTF01011011.1_pt1 | contig 14087 bp, 14 predicted proteins | sample 811191 | NCBI WGS metagenome assembly MDTF01 (sample SAMN05326649, study PRJNA326480) | marine metagenome | isolation source: seawater | place: Southern Ocean | collected 2011
ACATTTTTATTATTATAAAATATTTCTTGAGTCCCATTTCCGTGATGCACATCAAAATCGATTATTGCAATTTTATTTAACTTATAATTTTGTATTAAATACTTAGCTGTAACAGCAACATTATTGATAAAACAAAAGCCATTAGCTCTTATGGTTTCAGCATGATGCCCTGGCGGTCTAATAGCACAAAATATTTTTTTTTCATTATCTCTCATAAGGCTATCAGCTGATGAAATACCAGCGCCACAAGATCTCAAAATTGCATTTTTGCTATTAGGACAAAGCAAAGTATCTGCATATGGCTCTTCCTCCAAACTTATTAACCCATCACTGGGTATTTGAGAAAACATTTTTTTGACGTATTCAACAGGGTGTACAAGAGAAATATCTTTTAACTTGGCTAGCGGCGCTTCTTTAAGATTAATTTTAAATTTATCAATTTCTTTTATGGAGCGTATAACACTTATTAATCTGTCTTTATTTTCTGGATGACCAAGTCCGTTTTCTTTCAACAAACAATCATTATGTGAAAAAACAAGCATATTATAAAAATTTGTTTAGATATTGACTAGTAATTACAGAGGAAGACTTTTCTGTTTTAAAATTATTTAACTCAAGTTTAATATTTGTTAATTGTTCCTTAATTTTTAAAGGATTATCTAAAAACTCATTTACTTTTTGGTAAATATTTTTTGCATTACAGTCATTTTGTAGTAATTCAGGAATTATCTCTTTATTTGCAGATATATTAATAATATTTGCAAATTTTATTTTTACTAATAATTTAATAATAAAAAAATTTATAATTCCCATTTTATACAAAATAATAGATGGAACTTCTGCTTTACATATTTCTAAAGACACAGTTCCAGACTTTGAAACTGCAAAAATAGATTTCTCTAATATATGAGATTTTATTTTATCATCGCAAATAACCTGACAATTTGTTAATCCACTTTTTGATATATAAAATTGCAAAAGATCAATATTTTTTTTTTGTAGAATGAAACACGTAAATAATGTCGTTATACTTATTAGCCATAAGCTTTATGAAGTTAATAAGAATTGGGGTCAAAATATTAATTTCTGATATCCGGCTACCTGCAAAAATAGAAATTAAAGCTTTATTTTTACCGATAATTTGATTTAGATCAATTTTTGTAGCTAAGTTTTTATCTAACAAAGGATGTCCAACAAAATCACAACTAATATTTTCTTCCTTAAAATATTTTTTTTCAAAATGAAATAAAAGAAAAAAATGATCAATAAATTTTTTTAGCTTTTTTAACCTGCCTTTGCGCCACGCCCAAATTTGTGGAGCTACAAAATGTATGGTTTTAATATTTTTTTCTTTTTTTTTAACTCTTTCAGAAACTCTTAAAGTAAAATCTGGACTATCTACTGTAAATAAAATATCAGGGTTAAATTTTATAACAGCTTCAACAGTTTCATTTATTTTATTATTTATTTTAAATAAATTTAGAAAAATTTTTGTAAAACCTGAATATGTAATATCATTTAAATTGTATATTGATTTAATTCCTAAAGATTTAAGATTTTCTCCACCTACTGATAGAAATTCTATGTTAGGATTAATTACTTTTAATTCTTTAATAACTTTATAAGCTAGCCTATCTCCAGACGGCTCTCCAGTTAATATAAAAATTTTTTTCATTTCACTTTAATAAATAATTTATTTTTGTTTGCAAAATTAACTGACTTATTTATATCTAGAAACACATGTTGTTTATTTTTTAAAATAATTCCTTTTAGACCTGCGGCCTTACATTGTTTCAAGGTATTTAAACCAATTGTTGGCAGGTCTATTCTAAGATCTTGCTTTTTTTTTGGAAATTTGACCAATACACCAGTTGTTTTTTGTTTAATCTTTTTACATTTTTGGAGCATTTTTCTAGTTCCACCTTTTCCTTCTATGGCTAGCACCTTGTTATTTCTAACAACAATACCTTGACTAAAATTATATTTATTTGTTTTATTTAAAGCTGAAACAGCTTTTTTTATATCTTGTATATCTAACAAATTTGGTTTTAATTTTGTGTATGTTCCATTTTTTAATGTTAAATCAGGTGTATATAATAATGAATTAACCGTTCTTATTTTCTCTTTTTTAAATATATTTATTATTTCTTTGAGGATAGCCGCATCTCCAATTTTATAACTCTTTATAATTTTTGGTAAATGATAAAGCCCTCTGTAATCAAGTTTTAATTTAGATAAACTTGGTTTTTCTACTTTACCTGCAAACAAGATTTTTTTACATTTATTTTCATTAAGTATTTTTATAATTTTTCCTAATTGCCCAATTGATACTGAGTAGGAATTTTCATATTTTTTAAAAATATTTTTTTTAGTTAAATCTATTATCAAATATTTTTTTTTATTTTGAATTCTTTTTAATATTTTTTTTGGAAAATCATTTTCCCCAAATATTAGACCGATCATATTACTCTTTGTTTTCTGGTGAACAAATAGCTCTTTTTTTATCTTTTTCTATAAAATTAATAACTTCTTTTACTAATTCATTGTCTTTATATTCTCCATTAATTTTACTTAAATTTTCATGAAAATTTTTAGAAGAAAATATTTCTTTGTATGCTTTATCTAGTCCCATAATTTTTTGATTTTCATATTTCTTTCTTCTTAAACCAATTAAGTTTAGCCCCTGTAAATAATTTCTATTACCTATTGAAAGACCAAAGGGGATTACATCTTTTAAGACACCAGTCATACCACCGATCATTGCAAGTCTACCTATTCTAGTAAATTGTTGTACTGCTGAATTTCCTCCAATTATAACCGAATCTTCGATAGTAACGTGTCCACCAAGTGGGACATTATTTGCTATTATTACGTTGTTACCAATTTTACAATCATGGGCAATGTGAGATGAAATCATAAATAGACACTCATTACCTATAATTGTTTTCGATCCGCCTCCGGATGTGCCTGGATTAATGGTGACATATTCTCTGATAATATTTTTTTCACCTATAGTAAGACTATTTTCTTCATTGTTATATTTCAGATCCTGAGGTTGTGTTCCTATACTAGCATAGGGGAATATTTTTGTTCCATTTCCAATACTTGTTTTACCTTCTATATGAATATTTGAAATTAATTCAACATTTTCATTTAATGTAACGTCTGGTCCAACATAACAAAATGGACCTATCTTAACATTTTTTCCAATTTTTGCTTTACCATCTACAATGCGTGAATTATGAATCATGATTTTTTATTCACTATTGTCGCAGACCATTCTGCATCAGCCATTCTTTTTCCATCTACTTTTGCCGTACCTTTATATTTCCATACTCGGCCATGAGATCTTATTGCTTCAATTTCTAAATGCAATTCACAATCGGGTATAACAGGACTTCTGAATCTAGCCTTATCTACACCCATTAAATAAACTAGTTTATTGGCATATTCTTTTGGATCAATACCATGTGCCGTTAAAGCAGCTGCAGCTTGACCAAATGCCTCTACTATTAAAACACCTGGCATAACTGGCTGACCGGGAAAATGACCCTGGACATAAAATCCATTTTTTTTTACGTACATTATTGCAGTAGCTGATTTTAATGGGACAATCTTAATTAATTTGTCTATTAACAGCATTGGTTCTCTATGAGGTAATAAACTCTCTATTTTTTTTTTATCTATTTCTGTTTCTTGCATTATTTATTTGCCTTTAAAAATTTTCTTAAAGCTACAGCCGGATATCCCATCACAATAGAATTATCTTTAATGTTTTTAATAACACCACTACCGCCACCTATTTTTACATTGTTTCCTATTTTAAGATGGCCAGAGATGCCGGCTTGGCCGCCAATTGATACATTATTACCTATTTGTGAGCTACCAGCAAAACCAACTTGCCCTGCGATCATGCAGTTTTTTCCAATTTTTACATTATGACCAATGTGAACTTGGTTATCTAAATAAGTATTTTTTTCTATAATAGTATCATCGATAGAACCTCTATCTATTGTGCAAGAACTCCCTATCTCGACATCATCTTTAATAATAACTTTTCCTATATGAGGAAACTTAAAATTTTTTTTTTCCAAAGGTATAAAACCAAAACCTTTTTGGCCGATTTTACAACCATCTTGAATAACTACGTTGTTACTAATTAACGAATTTTTAATCATAACTTGTGAACCTATTATACAATTTACTCCAATTACTACGTCATGTTCAATAATTGTATTACTTCCAATTCTAGTATTTTCGCCTAGAGTTACATTTTTTCCAACTAAAACATTATTACCAAATTTTACAGTTTGGTTACCACTTAAATTAGGACTATTTAAAGTTAAATCAGGTAAATCAATATCTGCATCTGGATATAATCTTTTTGTAACTTTCGCTAATTCATACAAAACATTAGAAACAACAATTGTAATACATTTTTTTGGTAAATATTTTTTTAGTTTATGTGTTGTTAAACAAAATCCGGCATCAGTAGACATTGCAAAATCTTTATAATTAATTGAGTCAAAAAAAGAAATATCATTTTCTTTAGCTTCAGAAAGAACTTTTATATTGTTAACTTCACGATTGTTTTCAAAATTATCGTTATTAAATAATTGACTTATTGTAAAATTATTTTTCTTTTTAAAGAAAATATTATCAGACATTATTTATTTTAAATTGATTGATTTTAATTCAATGTTTAAAATTTCAATTATCTTAGAAGTTAAATCTAAATCTTGATCACCTAGTAATACAATAGACTTATCTACAACTACTCTTATTTTGTTTTCTTTCATATGCTTTTTCATAATTGGATTTAATTTACTAAGAAGTTGATTTTTTGCCTCATTTCTTTGTTTAGTTATTTTGTCAAATGAAGATTTTTTATCTTTTTGCAATTTTGCAACTTGTTTTCTAAGCTCAGTTAATTTTGTTTGATAGACTTCGTTTGTAACAATCTTTTTTTGACTAATTAATTGTTTTTCATCATCTCTTAATTTTTTTTCTTCTTTTTTAAATCTATCTAAATCTGATTTTAGTTTATTTTGGAGATAAGTTTGGGCTTTTTTTCCTGCATCACTTGTATTAAGTATTTTTTTAAAATCTATAAAGTAAACTGCGTCTGCTAGTGTCTTTTGAGCAGAAAAAGTATTTAATATTAAGAATACAAATAAAATTTTAAAAATATTTTTCATTTAAAAAGAGGTTCCTAAACTGAAGTTAAAAGATTCAGTTACGTCTGTAGCAGCTTTAGTTATATTTTGAGATAACACAAATGACATAGGTCCTACAGGTGAAGTCCAACTTGCTGTAGCACCTGCTGTTGATCTAATTTTATTAGTATCATTAATATCATTAGAATAGTCTACTCCCCATACATTTCCAATATCTAAAAATGCTCCAACATCAATCTTAGTTGATTCTGGTAATAAGTTAGGCAAAGTTGTCTCAAAATTCATCACTGAAGCGTAGTTACCCCCAATAAAATCCTTACCATCTTTGGGTCCTATTTTGCCTTGTTCAAAACCACGAAGTTTTTTACTACTAACTTTAATTCTATTACTCAATCTAACATCATCATCGCTAAGTCCATTTACACCTACAACATAAAACTTTACAGCTCCAAGCACATCTTCTCCAAAAGATTTATATTGGCTAAAAAAATAACTATTTCTTGTATATGGGGCATCTGCATATACTGGTAAAGTTTGGTTAAAACCTGTCACATACCCATTAGTTGGTTTAAAGGCTCTATCTCTCTGATCCAAAAGAAGACCATAGTCAAATGTTAAATCTGTAAATGTTCCTGCTTGTTTTTTGATATTAGAATTTGATTTGCTTGTTACGGTCAAATCATCATATTTTAAATTTAATCTAGGTGATAAATAAATATCCTTAAACTGTTCAAACTTTGTTCCAATCCCTGCAGCAATAATACTATTCTCATATCCAGAGGACGCATTATCATTTTGAGTGCTACTTAAATTAAAATTTAATTGATTGCCGCTAAAATTGTAATTTGGATTTGTTACTTCTATTCCACCTTTTAAGGTACTTTTATCAACATTTATAAAAGTTCCTACTTTAATTCCTGTACCTATCCAGTTATTTTCCTTTACATCGAAAGCAAAGGACCCTCCATTAGTTCCTATGCCAGCACCAGCGCTAATTTCACCTGTAGGCTTTTCCTCGACTTCAATATCTATTACTTTAACATCTTTAGTGCTGCCAGGCTTTATCTCTTTTGTGACATTGCCAAAAATATTTCTTGCTTTTAATTTTGCTATTGATTGATCCAGCTTTAGGTTGTTAAGCGGGTCTCCTTCATCTAAAAGTAATTCAGATCTAATTACAGATTCTTCAGTTACATAGTTTCCTTTAATATTAATCTTTTCAACTAATTTTTTTGATCCTTCAAAAATATTAATTTTTATCTCTATATCTTTGTTTTCTATTATTTCATTTACGGTATGTTCAATAAATTGAAGGTCATTACTAGCTATTAATAAATCTACTTCATCAAGAAGTTTTTTTATTAAGAATGGAGAATAATATTTTCCAATAATTTTTTTATATTTTTTGACTAGTGGACTAAATATTTTTTTATCTAATACGGGGCTTAAGTTTGTGCTAATTTTGGTAATTCTATATCTATTACCAGCATTAATATTATAAGTTAAAGTTGTATCTTGAGTATTGTTAACCTCAGCGTTACTAGATAGAACTTGAACATCGTAAAATCCTATAGATTTATAATAATTTTCAATTAGTCTTTTATCTAATTCGATATTTGCTTGATTTAAACTTGTATTTTTTGATAAAAATTTCCAGAACTTATGTTCCTCTGAAACGATAATATCTCTTAGTCGACTGTCTTTTATTCTTTTGTCCCCGATAAAACTAATTGTTGAAATTTTAGATCTTTTTCCTCTGTCTACAAATATTACTAAATTTAATCTTTTTTCTGAAAATTTTTCTACTTTAGCATCTACATCTGTAAAGTTGTAACCAAGTGAAGCATAAAGTTTTTTAATTAGGTTCAAATCCTCTTTTAGCTTGCTCTTAATAAAAGAATCTTTTGTCTTTAACTGCATCTGTTCAAGTATTGCTTCTCTTATTTTTTTTGCTTTTTCACCCTCAATTTGAATGTCATTAATTACTTCGTATTCTATAAGTTTTATTAATAGTATTTTTTTATCAGCTTTTATTTCAATATTTTCAAAAAAATTAGTTTCATAAAGATTTTTTAAAATTTTATCAATTTTAAATTGATCATAATCTACGTTCAAACTTATATCGCCATAAACCATTACAGTTTCATTACTTATACGGTCGTTTCCTTCTATAATTACTTTATTTATTATTTCTGCGTTAGAAATATTGAACAGAAATAGGTTTATTAAAATTAAAAATTTTTTCATTTTTTATTGATAAATTCTAACGTTGTTTTTCTGGTCCATTTGTCAATTATAATTATATTATTTAAATTAGATGCAGTTTTTATAGCATATTTTTTGTAATTATTATGCCTCAAAACCTTGAATAAATATTTATTTATTGAACTAAAGCTTATGTTTTTTTTTAAAAATTGATCAATTAATATTTCATTGGCTGCATTGATAATTATCGGTGTAGAAACATGTTTATTCAATTTTGGAATTAATTTTATAACAGGAAATCTTGCAGCGTCAACTGCATAAAATTCTAAGTTTTGAATATTAAATTTTTTTTTTTCAGCCCTTAAAAAATTACTTATTTCAGTATTATAATCAAATAATGCGTTAGCAATAGGTATGACCATATTGGGTTCGTGATATAAAAATTTTGTTATTCCATTTTTAAACTTAACTATAGCGTGCACTAATGATTGAGGATGAATAATAATTTTAAATTTGTTTCTATTAAACGGAAATATTTTTTGAGCTTCAATTATTTCTAATATTTTATTCATTAGTGTTGCAGAATCTACAGAAATTTTTTTTCCCATTTTCCACTTAGGGTGCTTAATAGCGTCCTTAGGTTTTATATTTTTAAAACTTGATAATGATTTATAAAGAAATGGTCCACCGGATGCTGTAATAAAAATAGTTTCAACATCGTTATCTTTATATTTTTCTAACAAATTCTTAATTGAAAAATGTTCGGAATCTATTGGGATAATTTCTGTTTTTTCCTTTAAAGATATTTTTTTTAAAATTTCCCAACCACAAATTATTGCTTCTTTATTGGCAATTAACATTTTTTTACTTTTACTAGTAAAGATGATAGTTGGCTCCAAGCCAGCTAACCCTGGTATGCCTGATACTGTTACGTCTATTTTTTTATTAATTTTTTTTAGAAATTCGTAATTATTATAAAAATTAATTTTTTTTTTTTTATATTTTTTTTTAATTTTTTTAAATATATTATTATTAAAAATAACAAAATTTTTAGGTTTTAATTTTTCAACTTGTTTACAGATTTTATTATAATTTGAATTGGCAACTAATGTGTGAATTGAAAATAAATTTTTTTTTATAGCTATAATTTTTAACGCAGACTCACCGATCGAGCCAGTTGAACCTAGAATCGATATAGATTTTTTCATAAAAATATTCCATATAATAAAACTGTTAAAAATAACCCAAAAGGTATTCCAATTAATATTCCATCAATTCTATCCAAAATACCTCCATGTCCTGGTAATATTTTTCCTGTATCTTTTACTCGTGCTTTTCTTTTTAAATATGAAAAAAAAATATCACCTAATTGAGATCCGGTTGAAACTAGTATTGATAATAAAAAAATTTGTATAAAGTCAAAATTAAAACTAGTGAAAGACAAACAGAGCAAAGCTATGAGTAATGAAAAAATAAATGATCCAATACTTCCGGATATTGTTTTTTTTGGACTTATTTTAGTTAATTTAGGACCTTTGAAAAATTTTCCAAAAAGCAAACCTCCTATATCTGAAGCAATACAAAGTATTAAACATAGAAAAAAAAGCAATTTTAACTGAATTATTTGCGAAGAAAGAAAAAAAATTCCTGCAAAAGAAAATATATAAACTATAAAAAATATATTTGATATTAGTTGTAAAAATTTTTTTTTATAAAATATTTTTTGAGTTAATTTGCTAAATTCTATAAAAGCTATAATTGGTATCAAAAGTAAAAAATATAATTGAATAACATTATTGAAAAAAATTAAACACAAAAGCAATAATAATAAAACTGACGTTATTACTCTATTTTTGAAATTTTCAGTCATTAACAGTACCAAAATTTCTTGTTATACTTGAGTAATTTCTTATTATTTTCTTCAAGTCACTCTCATTAAAATCTGGCCATAGTTTTTCTAGAAAATAAAACTCCGCATAGGCTAATTGCCATAGCATAAAATTACTAAGTCTTTTTTGTCCTCCTGTACGTATTAAAATATCCGGATTTGCTAAATTTTTTGTATATAAATTTTTAGATATACTGCGTTCTGTAATATTAGTTTTTTTCTTTTTAAGTTTAATTATCGTATCTACAATTTCTTTTTTTGAACCATAATTAAGCGCTAAATTTACAATTAATTTTTTGTTAAATTTAGTTTTTTTTAAAGTTTTTTTCAGGTTTTTTTTTAAATTTTCAGGTAACTGTTCAATTTTTCCTAAAATATTTATTCGAATACCATTATTAATGACATTTTTAATTTCTTTTTTAAAATAAGAATTAATTAAACTAAATAAAAATTTGATTTCCTTTTTAGGTCTTTTCCAATTTTCAGTTGAAAAAACATAAAATGTCACAATTGGTATTTTAAGTTTCATGGAGTACTCAACAACTTTTTGAACAGTTTTAACACCTTGTAAATGACCAAAATTTCGATTTTTTTTTTTTTTATACCCCACCTTCCATTACCATCCATAATAAAGGCAACGTGGTTGAGTTTATTCATATTTGAATTATTTCTTTTTCTTTGTCTAATGAAATTTTATCTATATTAGTTATATTACTATCAGTTATTTTTTGAATATTTTTTTCAAATAATTTGTTTTCATCTTCACTTATTTTTTTTTCTTTTAAAAGATTCTTAGTTTCTTCATTTGCTTCTCTTCTTATATTTCTTATAGATACTTTATTTTTTTCGCACATATTTTTTAAAATTTTAATTAGATCTTTTCTTCTTTCTTCTGTTAAATCTGGAATGCGAATTCTAATAATCTGTCCTTCAATTTGTGGATTAATTCCAAGATCTGACTCTTGAATAGATTTATCGATTAAAGCAACATTTCCTTGATCCCAAACTTGTATAGATATCATTCTTGCTTCTGGCACACTCACAGTTGCTAATTGATTTAAGGGCATTTGTTGTCCGTATACATCAACTTTAATCATATCGAGCATTGATGCATTAGCTCTTCCAGTTCTTAACGTTGATATATCTTTTTTAAAAGACTGAATTGTCTTTTCCATTTTTAATGAATAATTTTTTTCATTAAATTCTGAACTCATAATTTTTAAACTCCTTCACCAACTTTAAATCTTATAAAGTCTAATACTTTAGAGTTTTTAAGTATATTAGAAACTTTCATTTTTGGGTCCATTATCCAGACTTGATTTAATAAAGTATTGTCAGAAATAAACTTATTTAACTTCCCTTGTGATATTTTATCTATCATTTCATCTTTTTTTCCTGAGTTAACTAATTCAGCTTTTATAATCTCTAGCTCCTTATCTATTATCTTTTTATCTAGATCCTGCTTATCTATTGCGAGTGGGTTAGAAGCAGCTATATGCATTGCTAGTTTATTTCCAGATTCAATATTATCTTCTGGCAAATCTTTTATTTTTACGATGGATATAATTTTACCAATTTTTTTTTCAATTGCGGAATGGACGTAAAAGAAATTTTTTCCATCGTTTTTATCAAAAAATTTAGCACGTCTAAGTGTTATTTTTTCACCTATTTTAGCAATAAGATCAATTAAATTATCTTTTACACTAATATTATTTTTCATTTTTATGTTATTGATTTTATCTAAATCACCTTTTTGAGAAAAACAAATTTCAGAAATCTCTTTGCAAAATAAAATAAAATCTTTATTTTTAGCAACAAAATCTGTTTCACTATTTATTTCTATTATTGAAATTTCATTATCTTTTTCTTCAACTAGGGCTAAACCTTCTGCTGCAGTTCGGCTCATTTTTTTAGTAGCTTTAGCTATGCCCTTCTTTCTTAAAAATTCTATAGATTTATCTATGTCACCTCCACTTTCATCTATAGCAAGCTTACAATCCTTAAATCCGACACCAGTAATTTCTCTAAGTTTTTTTATATTTTCTAATAATTCTTTATTCGACATAAAATATTTGAATTTTTTTATTTTTTTTTAATATCTAATATTGATTCCAGTTTTTTGGAAATTGTCTTGATGACTGTTTTTTCAGTTTTTTTTACCTTTACATTAGCGTCTTCATTGATTTGAATATTTTTAGAAGCATCAGTAATGGTTTCTTTCAGAAGGTTACAATATAAATTGATCGATCTTCTAGCGTCATCATTTCCAGGAATTGGAAATTCAATATCAGTTGGATCAGAATTTGTATCTAATATCGCTACAATTGGTATGCTAAGTTTAATAGCTTCTTTAACAGCTAGAGACTCAATATTTGTATCAATAATAAAAATTAAGTCTGGAATTTTTCTCATTTCTGCAATGCCTCCTAGTGATCTTTGCAGTTTATCTCTTTCCTTTCCTAATTTTAGAATTTCTTTTTTAGTAAAACCAATATCTTCTTTTGATAATTCAGAATCTAAAAGTTTCATTCTTTTAATAGAGTTTTGAATTGTGTTCCAATTTGTTAACATTCCACCTAACCATCTATAATTTACAAAAAATTGATCTGTTTCTTTGGCTAAGTTACTAACCTGTTCTGAAGCTTGTTTTTTAGTAGAAACGATTAATAATTTTCCTCCACTAGAAATACATTTGTGGATTTCTGCTAAAGCATTTTTGAAATAAACAACAGTTTGTGTTAAATCTATAATGTGGATTGAGTTTTTTTCCCCAAAAATGTATCTTTTCATCTTTGGGTTCCATCTTAAAGTCTTATGACCTAAGTGAACTCCTGCTTCTAATAGTTGTTTTATATTTACTTCTGGTGTCTGCATATTTTTCCGGTTAATCCACCACAGCAATTCCAATTAAGGACCGGTAGGGCATTTGCCCTTAGCACTGTGTGCGAAATTAAGCTTTGATACAGATAAAAATAATAAAAATCAAGTATCTAAAAACTTATTTTTTTGACATATTCCTTGCTTTTAACGGCTTTAAATATGCTTAAATCAAATTTTCTACTTTTTTCTAATTTAAATGTATAGTTTTTATTATTCTCCTTAATAATAAAGTTAACTTTTGTATCACCTTCTTCTTTTAAAACGTCTTTCAATTCTTCTATATTGTAATTCTCCATAAGCTCAATTGAAACACATTCATATGACTTGTTTATAACTTCATTTAAATTAATAATTTTTCTTATGTTTACTCTAGGTTTAGCATTTTCGTTGGTTTGTCTATCTTTCTGAAGTGTTAAAATAAAAGATTGAGAATCTTTAAGTTGCTCTCTGTTTTGTATTAAAATATCAGAAAACAAAAATAATTCAAATTCGCAATATATATCGCTAAATTTTATAATGGCAAAGGGCGTTCCTTTGGAACTTTTTTTTTCTTGCATAGACATAATTGTACCAGCAACCAAACTTTCATTGTTATTGCTATTTATGAATTTATTGTATGATTGTATTTTGAGCTCCGAGAAAAGTTGATTGTATTCATTTAAAGGGTGATCAGAAATATAAAAACCCAAAGATTTAAATTCTTCAGCCAAAAGCTCATTTTTTGTCCATTTATCATGAGTTTTAAATTCAAATTTATCCATTTCACTATTTTTAATTTTCTCAAATAAACTACTTTGATGGCTAACCTTATTTTCATATTCATTTTTGATAGTCAGAATAATATTAGGTATAGATAGTAAAAGCTGTTTTCTATTTGTATTAATATTGTCGAATGCTCCTGCTTTAACTAAACCCTCTAATTGAAGTTTATTTACATCTTTTGGGTCAACTCTTTTAATAAAATCCATTATAGATTTATATAAACCATTTTTTTTTCTTTCTTTTACAATATTAGAAATAGCTTCAAAACCAACACTCTTGATTGCTCCTAATCCATAAAAAATTTTATTTTTTTCTGCTTTAAATTCAGCAAAACAATTATTTATGCATGGCCTAATAACTTCAACTTTAAGTCTTTTAAGTTCCTCTACAAATTCTCTTAATTTACCTGTGCTAGTTAATTCTGTAGTCATTGTTGCAGCAATAAAATCTTCTTTATGATATGTTTTCAAATAAGCAGTTTGAAATGCTATTAACGCATATGCGGCTGCGTGACTTTTGTTAAACCCATACTCTGCAAAGGGTTCTATTTTTGTAAAAACATAGTTGGCCACATCTTTTTTAATTCCATTTTTAATAGCGCCTTGTACAAATCTTTCTTTTTGTTTTTCTAATTCAGCTCTTTTTTTTTTTCCCATCGCTCGTCTTAAAATGTCTGCTTCGCCAGCAGTAAATCCTGCCAATGTTTGAGCGATTTGCATTACTTGTTCTTGATAAATTATTATTCCATATGTTGGTTTCAATATTTTTTCTAATGTCTCATGAATATAGTCAGGTTTTTTTAATCCATTTTTACAATCATTGTAAATTGGTATATTACTCATTGGACCAGGCCGATATAAAGCAACGAGTGCTATAATATCGTCAAATTTGTTAGGTTTCATTTGACGAATTGCATCTCTCATTCCTGTGCTTTCTAATTGAAACAATCCTGTAGTTTCACCCGTTGAAAGCATCTTAAATACATTGGCATCCTGTAAATTGATTTTACTAATATTTAGATCAATATTTTTTAACTTTAGCATTTTCAGAGTTTTATCAATTACAGTTAAAGTTTTTAGTCCAAGTAGGTCAAATTTAACTAAGCCCGCATTCTCAGATGAATACATATCAAATTGAGTTGAAGGTAGAAATAAATTAGAGCTGTGATCTTTGTA
>MDTF01001763.1_pt1 | contig 14076 bp, 15 predicted proteins | sample 811191 | NCBI WGS metagenome assembly MDTF01 (sample SAMN05326649, study PRJNA326480) | marine metagenome | isolation source: seawater | place: Southern Ocean | collected 2011
ATCTGATATAACAGTATATTCCGACGATCCCGCTTTGTATGCTCGCAATGTCCAAGTTGTCGGATAATCCTCATCATATTGAATTTTAGGCCATATACTATATTTAGTAACAATTACATCATAAGGAAACTCAAATATCAATGATTTTGGGTATGCTGGGAGATTGTCAAGAGATTCCCAACAATCATCATTGTCAACAAGTGTCCCATTAAATGCTTTAATAGGGGAGTTACTCACATCGTAGTCGCTGTTGCTACTTGCGATTCCTTGCACGCCCCCAGTACCTGTCAGACCACCGATTCCACCAGCTAACGCCACCACCGACGTATCGAAAATATTATATTCTAAATTCAGATTTCCGCTAATTTCCATATTGTTTACGCTTATATCTTTAATCATGAAGTTCCCGGTAATTTCTAAGTCTTCTCCGTAAATTACTACATCCGACGTATCCGTGTTGTATACAATGCATCCGGGTGTTATATTGTAACAATAATCGATTTGATCAGTAGTTCCGGTTGCTAAATGGTAGGACGGAATTTGCTCTCGTCCGGGCATTATATAACTTGTTGATAATAATATTAATTATTCACTTCATTAATATTATTATGTATTTCTTCCATCCTCCACATAAACTAAAACAATGGGTTCCTCGTGAAAAATTAAACTGGATTGGGATTTCGGAAAATATTAACGGGATGCGTTTACTATCAGAAAATCAAGATAAAATAGTTTGGAATTGGCTTTCTCAAAATCCAAATGCGATTGAATTATTGGAAAACAATCAAGAAAAAATCGTATGGTATTTCCTGTGCGCAAATCCGAATCCGAACGCAATCAAGATACTTGAACAAAATATAAGTCGAATACATTGGGACGTTCTTTCCTGTAATCAGAATGCAATAGAACTTCTAAAGTCCCATCCAAAACATATCGATTGGTATAATCTCTCTATGAATCCAGGTGCAATCCAACTATTAGAAGAGAATCCATCAAAAATAAACTGGGAAATGTTATCTTTGAACCCTGGTGCAATTCACATATTAGAGAAGAATAACGACAAAATAGACTGGTGTTTTTTAGCAGAAAATAAATCGGCCCTCCGTCTCATTGAAACGAAAAACAAGACGATAAAATGGCCTCTTGATATGGACAGCAATCACAAATATATTTACGGATTTCTCTCTAAAAATCCAAACGCCATCCACATATTAGAGAACAATATAGATAAAATAGAATGGTTTGCGTTGTCTAACAACGAGAATGCGTTGGGTCTGCTTGAACAGAATCCCTCCAAGATACACTGGTCAAATCTCTCGTTAAACCCGTCGGCAATCGACCTCCTTGAAGCAAACCAACACAAAATAGACTGGTTTAACATATCTAGCAATCCAGCCATATTCGAAATAGATTATGATTTTTTACAACATCGGACCGCAACCTACCGCGAAGAACTCATCGCGACCTGCCTTCATCCGAAAAGATTAAAATACTTCATTGATACGTATAACTATGATATTGGCGACGACACTTATTTTCAATAATAATCAATAAATAAAATTGATTGTCATTTTCATAGCACGAGATAGATAATAAATATCAAAATGTTCAATACGCCATACAAACTGACGAAATGGATCTGTGTTGATACAATCGATGCCGAAGGGTGGAAAAACATCTCGGCAAATCCACTCGCAGTCGAACTTCTTTCAGAGAACCAAGACAAAATATGCTGGCACAACCTATCGTCTAATATTAACGCAATTCAGCTTCTCGCTGAAAATGAGGACAAGATAAATTGGTCTAATTTATCAAGCAATCCTAACGCAATTGATCTGTTGGAGAGAAACGTTGACAAGATAAATTGGTCTAATTTATCGGACAATCCTAACGCAACTGGTCTGCTGGAGAGAAACATGGACAAGATAAATTGGAAAGCATTATCATTGAATCCAAACGCAATAAACTTGCTCACAAGAAATATTTCCAAAATAGACTGGAGAGGTTTGTCGTCGAATCCCAACGCAACTGAAATATTAGAACAAAATATGGAAAAGATAAACTGGAACTGTTTATCAGCAAACCCAAACGCGATACCAATTCTTGCGAAACATAAAAACAAGATTAATTGGTATGAACTTTCTACAAACCCAAACGCATTTGACCTTCTCACAGAACATCCAGATAAAATCGATTGGTTCTACATATGCGCTAATACGAATCCAAAGTGTCTCGAATTACTCGAACAAAATCTAGTGGACGAATTCATAGACTGGCCGTCCCTGTGCGAGAATCCAAGTGCGACCCACATTGTGCAACGTTTTCCCGATTTAATTCATTGGGATTATATATCCGAAAATCAAAACGCGATTGACTTAATCCAAGAAAACAATGAGCACATCTCGCGGGAATGGCTCTACACAAACCCCGCCATATTCGAAATAGACTACGATAAAATAAAGCAGATGAAGCAACATCTGATCGAAGAAATTATGATGAAATGTTTTCATCCAAAAAGACTGGTATATTTCCTGAAAACATACCAGTATTGTATTGGCAACGATGAATATGTCGAGGACACATTCGACATGCTATGATATCCATATTCAATCGATATCCCATGACACCCACTCCAAACGGAGGCGCCGATTTTTCTCATATAATTCTGTTAGATCTAAGGAGATGTCATCCAAGTCGTCGATCAAATCTTCCAGAGCAGATTTCAAATGTCGACTTTCTATTTGTCTTGATTCCCAAAATGGCGATTGCAAGACGTGTTGAATGGCGAGCGTGTTATTCTCTATATTTATTTCGGCTACCACAAGGAACAAAATCTCGCGTATGGCGCCTAACGGACACCACGATATATACATGATTCGTTTGTCAAACGCATCATTGTGACGAAGGATATCATACAACTCATCAATATCTCGCAGAATGTGTTCATCTTCCTTTCTAATCTCTCTTCCACCGTGCAGTATATTGTTCTCCCAATGTTTCGCAATAAATCGTGCTCGTTCCCGATTCAATAATATCAAGTCACTCGAAGGCGCGCACGAATTTGGATTGTAGATTTTATGCTTACCTGACGGGTAATTACTTGGGGTCAAACCGTTTGTGTTTACAATGAAAAATATGAAAGAGATAAACCGAATCAACATTGTCACGATTATACATATATTCCGTATGTTTTTATTTCAGTTTTTTTGTAATGTTAATCTTATTGACTACAAAGACGCGCTTATATTTCTTTTTTTTATTTGCGTCATAACCATCACATAACCGTTTTGGCTGTAAAGAGTAACCCTGTGATTTCAGTATTTGTCGTATGAGATTCAATAGAGGCCACTTCTGTCTATCGGGTGCGGATGACTGGAGTGAGGTGAGCATCGACGATGAAAGTAATGTTTTGAGAACCACTATATTCTCTTGGACTTCAGAATAACGGTGTTCATCTAATAGAAATACGCGCGGAATGACCATTCCATCCAGTTCATTAATATTTCCGCATACAAACCCTATTTTAGTAAGCAAATCAATAATACAAACGTTTAATTCATCTTTTGATTCATCTTTTGATTCATCTTTTGATTCATCTTTTGAAATATCCATTATAAAAATATATTAATTAAATTATCGCACGTTTGTATTTTCACATGTCAAACGCGGGAATAGAATATGCACCCTTATCATCAACCTTCCATTTTGCGATGATTGCCGGAGAAGTTTTATTTTCGACTATGTCCTCTGCTCTGTATACATTATTGTCCGAATCAATATAGTAATTAATGCCCTTAATTTCTTCAACCCATACTTCAATCTTCTTGACGTTGGACACTTCACCTTTTCCACTTTCACTCACGCCGTGCGGAGTACCTTTCGCGTGAGTTCCGCAGAAACAACAGTCTTGGCGTTTTCGTCGACTACACTGTTCCCCGTTTGCACGTTTGGCGGTGCAACGTTCGAAATGAGACACCACATTTTTCACGCGCTTTCGCTTCTGAAAGTCCTCCTTGGTAAACGTAAGAGCGTCTTGGTCAAAGACGAACTTCAAGAAATCACTAGTCTTGTCCGCATCATTTTGTAAAATGTGACTATCATTATCCTTGAACCACTCGCGTATTGTCTCCTTGAACTTCACTTGATGCGACTCAACCTTATTCGTGATGCGACGTTCCATCTTCTTTAATACATTTTAGATGAACATTTTAATTCAATTTTACTAAACATTTAAAATTGAACTTAAAGAGACTTGCTACACAATATAAAATTATTAGTTGATTTGTATATGAATGTCTATTTCAATTGATATACAAACAAATAGAAATAATGTTGCAATTGCCGCAGAAGATTGCACGGAAGATTGCACGGAAGAATGCGCAGATTTTTCATACGTGTATTCGCAACTATTTTTGTTTACGGTAGTTGTTACGAATTACGGAACAAGCACTATATTGTGTCGGCAATATTCCCTTCCATATGATTGCGAAATCGATGGTCAATTGTTTTACACATTTGAACGCTCAACAAGTATGTTCGTATATACTGATATTTCAAGCACTTTTGACAACAAATAATCTTGCGAGAAATGGTGTAAATATGCGAGATATACACTTGCGAATAATAATTTTTACATGGTATGGTATTTGGTGCTATTTACTATACATTAATGATGACAAACCCATCCATTTACACCATACGTTCTTTTCTCTCTTGATATGCATATTAAACTCCCACGACAACTTTGTAACCAAGATTTTATTCTTTGTTTCACTTGGTATATTTATACAAGGTATAGTCAATTACAAGTATGAAGGATTGATTACACAGAACACAGAACCTAACTCAAATACGATTTATATCGATAAGATAATTTACAAATGTGAATACGAATATTACGCCGCGGAGTTTGCCTACTTCGATAATTTATGCGAAGAAGTATGTCTTTGAACAACACGAACCAAGTTATGATGTATAAAATTTGATATTATCAGGCATTTCAGATTTTATTTATGTGTTTTATTTCCGCTTTTTCCACGCGTAAATCAACGCACCTGATGGGGTCATTTCAGCCAATGTTGGATGGAAGCGCTGCGGCTGCGCTCCTCCTTCTTGCTCACGTAATTCACGATCTTCTGCTTGGGCTTGCGCCCTCTCTCTCTGCACCGCAGATCCCGCATATCTTTGCCTCCGGCCGATTATTGCGCGCGCAGATCCCGCAACTCCATGGCGCACCGTCCGGATCCGATTCAATGGGATATTTGGACTTTGTTTTGGACTTTGTTTTGGACTTTGTTTTGGACTTTGTTTTGGACTTTGTTTTGGACTTTGTTTTGGACTTTGGTTTGGACTTTGGTTTGGACTTTGTTTTGGACTTGGTTTTTGACTTCGTGTTAATCGCAATAATATTCATAATTGCATCATTCAATATTTCTACATTGCTTTCTTTCAAACCAACATTATTATTCAAATAATAGTTAACAAGTTTCAAAGGTGTCATCATAGGGATATTAACACCTGGTAAATTCAAAAGCGTCTTTTCACTACTTGATAACAATGGATATTCCCATTTTTTTCCTTTATACTTATCAATCAGTTCTTGCATTCGTTTCGCGATGTTTGATGAATTATCACAAAATATACAATCTAGTGATTTTTTACCACACCTATAAAGTTGTATAGAGATGAACATAAATTCCATAATATCAGATATTACTTCTTTCGTTGAAATAGTTGGTTTTATCAAAACTGTTTTGAAACCTTTATATTGATATACGAAGTTTGGATGGAAATCTACAAACATAAATTTTTGATCTATCTCGCAAATATTCTCATTCTTGATGTCTGTGTAAATGTAACCTGTCTCCGCAACCCTATCAAATAATTTCTTCAAATCCTTAGATATTTGATCAAACTCATAATTACATAGGTTGAAGTTACATCTATATGTATAAGCATAAGGAGTGTAACCAATTTCATTTCTGAGTTCCATATTAACTTTCAAAACTTTTGGCGCAAGTCCTAAACCGGCAAATTTCTCCTGCAGTTTCATTTCGTGTACAAACTCTTTGAGTTCATTAATAAGTTCAGGATTATCTTCTATTACATATATCGGTCTTATCATAACAACATTGGCACTTATTTGCTTTTCCAACATGATGGACATTGAGATCCGCTCTTCTCTAGTCAATACATCATCTTTGATATTTATTGCATCCAAATTAGACGTTATATTGAAAACGTGTTTATACGCACCTTTGCCTATTACCTTATATGGATAATATCGTATCTTGTTTGGCATAATTACTCCTTAATAAAAACAAAGAATTTAAAATTCGCGATTAAATATCTACAAAAGATACTTTGCGCGGTGACACCAAAACACCCCGGTTATCCATCGCCTCAAAATAGATGTGTCCATCAATTGTTCCATTATTTTTGCCGATTTCCTCATCGAATTCAACACCACAACGAGTTACATTTTTCACATTATGTTTCCCTACGAAACGAAGGGTTCCTATACTATCATACCCTTCCACTAGCACACGCTTTCCTACATCAAACTCAGTGAATGCGCAATTACCTTCGTCGTATTCAGTCATTATTGACTCATTCGCGTTGCTATCTTGGGATTCGCTCTGTATCTCAGACGAAATATCACTCTCTATATCTAGTTTTACATCTTCATCATCATCACCGCCGATGAAATCGGTTGGTGTATTGTTTGCTAGAGCGCGTATGCTGTGTGAATCTACCTTTTCATTGGGTATATTTGAAACAATGGTATCCAACGCAGCTTTTAAATCGTCACGAGAGTCCTCATATTTGACGAATGATTTAATCGTTTGCTCTTCACTTTTTACGGGTTTATGTGAAACGCCTGATAAAGGCGAATCCATATCGGTATGTGGAAACGCATTACTACTACTACCAGTTGGATTGAACTGCTTTATCTGGATGTCTTCGTTGATAATCCCCATAATTAGTTTCGCCTTGATATGCAAGCGAGTGAAATACTTTGTATGGTGTTCGTGGAACACTTGCAAATACCGAACAAACATACTGATTTTTTCCTTCAAAAGCGCGTTATAAAAACGGTGTGAATTAACTAAATTACCAATGTTCAAGCCCAGTTTCGATTGTGCGTTATCGGTTTCCAACTCGGCAACTTTCGCCTGACGATACGTTTCCAATTCCATGATAGATATGATAATGTGATCCTGAAGTTCTGCCACCAGTCGGAAATCGTAAATTCTACGCGGATCAAGATTTTTATACGCAGGATACTTCTTCCTAACCGCTATTTTATTGCGGACATTTTCGCTGACCACTTCTTTCTCCACATACTCTTGAACTAGTATATGTAACTGATAATACTCGCAATACATCCGGTTTTCAATATAGTGCTGGATGTCTTTCAAATTCTCAAACTCATTTTCGATGAGTTTATTTTGAAAGTAAAACGAATCTATTCCAAACATATGTTCACTCTGATTATGAAGACCAAGTAAGTTAATATAAATCTTTTTCAACACCATAAGCTTGGAATCCAACGTTTCAAATACGTTCAAAATATCACCGCGCAAAACTTTTACGCAATTGAAATCGTTTTTCAACTGAAGGATTTCCTTCATTATACACTATAATATATATATACATATAGGAATTATTTATTGATAATTTTCATCGACGATGTCAATGTGACTCTAGCACTTCTTCACAATTTATATTATATCCACGATATATATAATATAATAAAAATGGCACCTACACCAACAACCGAAGTTGAACTGAAAGACCTGGGCAATGATGACATAACGTCGAGCATTATAGCGCACGTCGATTGGACGCCCGAACACGAGAATATTTTAGTGGAATGGGCGGACAAAGCAACCTGCTTTCGATGGCTTCACGCCAAGGCACATATGCAGTATTCGCGGGCCAACGCACTCTTCACAATTCCAGTAATCATTATGAGCACTTTGACCGGAACCGCCAATTTTGCACAGGATAAATTTCCCGTTAGCATAAAGCAATACGTTTCGATGGGTATTGGTGCCGTTAATATTTTCGCAGGTATCCTCACCACCATCCAACAATTTTTAAAAATAGGCGAGCTTAACGAAGCCCATCGCGCGTCCAGCATATCGTGGGGAAAATTCTACCGGAACATAAAGGTGGAGTTGACCAAAGCCCCCAATGAACGCATCCCAGTCCTCCAAATGTTGAAAACCTCAAAGGAAGAGTTCGACCGCCTCATGGAAACCAGTCCGGCCATTTCTGAAAAGGTCGTGAAGAAATTCAACAAGACGTTCTCGGGTGGTAAATTGAAAATCGGCGGCAAATTGAACGACCGCCAGAAGGCGTTTGCACTTCTCAAGAAGCCCGAAATTTGCGGAAGTATCGAGTCTACTAGCGTGTGCGTCTACAAACCGCGCGACGAGAAAATATCATCGGGAAGTGCGGCAATACTTACAGGAATTGCCCAGAAACTCGACACCAGAAAACGAAATGTGATTATTGAGGAGATTATTACGGGTTTCAAAACCGAGCGTGAACGCCTTCCAACCGCAGAAGAAGTGATGAGCGAAATGGATAGCAAGGTGAGTAAAGAGGTAATTGATAAAATATTAGAAAAGCACACAGAGACTAATGATACTGTTTCGCCTCTTAACAATGTGCTTTGATTTCCATTAGTATCATTTGATTTCATTTGATTTCATTTGATTTCATTTGATTTCATTTAATTTTAAATATGATAAATATTAGAAATTAAATATTAAAAATGGCATTTATTAGAAGTCAAGAATACTCTGTTTAGAAGGAAGCACTATATAGAAAGTCATCGCAGCTACAATCCACCCCAAATAAATGGCATAAGCATCTATACCAATACCAAGAAACGATAATACTGTAATAACTATGGTAAGAAACAATAAAACAGGTCCCAATGTGTATAAAAGTTTTGTAAAAGAAACCATGTGTATTTTTAGGAGATTATAATTTCGATTGTTTGGAGAAAAATATACCATCACATATTATCACATATTATCAAAACATGCAAATGAATATTAATTATGCTCGTAAAAATCAACCAATCAAAATGCGCGGACAGAGCCACGAAATAAATGCCTATGTTCACGAACTCAAGAAAAATGTTTCTAATCTTGAAAGTCAAGTCGCAGATTTGACCACATCGAATGTAGCTTTAATGCACGAAAACAACATTCTAAAGGGGAAACTGGATATTATAAGAAAAGAGCAAGAGAGAAAAGCGCTGGAAGTTTTCAAAAATCAAAATGCCGAAAGAAAGGCTAGATCAGAACAAATACGAGCATATCTAGGACACGACTATGAGAGCGATGACGACGAGTAAGTATATTTGCTAAGCGCGAGAAATCCGGTCATACTCGCCGCTTTCCAACATCTTGCGAAGCGTGCGAGGATTGGTGTAAATGTTCGTAGAAAACGGCACATCGAAAAAATCATAACCATTATGCCAATGTAAATCTCTTACTTTAAAGCGCATTAATTCGGTGTTCATCTTCCTCGCAACAAAAAATATGAATCTTATCATTGCCGATTTTTTCTTCATATCGGTCGACACTTTCATGTAAGTTGACAAATATAGAAACATCACTCTAAAATCGTGAGCAAAGTTTGGGGTTTTGAATTCATCGTAAACTCCATTGGCATCTGCGTGATACTTGACGCCGTCTTTTTCTAAATAAGAGTATCCAAAATCTATAATAAACCATCGGTAAACTGGTTGAGTTGTTGTACCTATATTTTTATACATAACATTGCCGCCATGTAAATCGCGATGGTGAAAATTAAATTTATCTTGGAGTAGTTCCAGAAGTTTACACAATTGTATGAACGCCTCTTTCAAATGTTGGTCAACCCTTTCTGCCGACATTTTCGGAATCATTTTCATAAACTCAAATAAATCGCCATCCAGTTTCTCCAACCCGGTTAGTATCTTCATTTTGGAACCAGGCATGTAAACGCGCGACATAAATTCGATTTTGGGTATTCGTGCCATATTACCGTATTGACCACGCAAAGCACAATACAATTCGCTCTGTATAAGATTCTCATCAAAAATCTCATTATGTATTTTTCCTTGAACATTGGCAGGTGCCTCGGATTTGGGTTCCTTAATCACTATATCTTTTCCATTAAATTTCGATTTGTAGATAATTCCAAATGAACCCTGTGCAATGTAACAGGTGCTAAAATCAAAACAAAGATCGACATTATTTTCACCCAATCTAGCATCGCGCATATATTTGACAAAAGATTTCTTGCTCATTTTATTTTTGACGTAATAGTTATCCCTGTATTTTTTGTTGCTTGGATAAATTATTGGTAAAAGCAGATACATTTTGTTCTCATAATTCCTAAACACATTGCTTTGTATGAGTTTCGTCAATCCTTTCAAAAAATAACAGGGGTCGTAGTAAAAATCGTCTTGTTTCATTCCCAATGCTTCCAAATCGTCTTGTATTTTTAACAACTCTTCCGACGAAGGAACCAAAAAGTATTTATTTACATTAACAGTATTAGGAGGTGTAATTTGTTTACTTTTTGGAGAGAACCTCGTAAGTTTATTTTCAGGTGAGATAGCATACTTTGTGGCATTCGTTTTTGGTGGCGAATCAGAGACCGCATCGAAAAAAGGTGTTGCCGTTTTTGCCGTTCTCGTCCTGGTCGGTGTCTTGTCCATTGGACTCACCATTGGACTGGTCGTTGGCGTGGTCGTTTCCGAAACTGCTAGTTCTGCGTCAATATTCGCGATGTCTTGCGATGATATATCATCGAATGACGCGTTTTTGCTTTCTAAAGCAGCGATTTCATTATCAATTAGTGTTTTTGTTCGAGGTGTAACGGGAGATACAATTGCGAGAGCGCGTTTCTTTCTACGTGTGCAAACATTATTCGCACAATTCTTGGAATAACACTGGTTATCATTCGCACATTCCAGACCCAATTTCTTTTTGTATTTTCGTCTCTTGCGAGTGCACAGACCATTCACACAATTTTTATTGAAGCAGTCAGTCGGCGCGACGCATGCGGCACCAATCTTGTTTTTCCTAGTTTTCCCAACACATCTTCCTCGAGACGCACCCTCTCCGCGTCGACATTTTCCACTATAACACGCCTTGTCCTCTAGACATTCGCTACCAATCTTCTTTTTATACTTCCGTTTCTTCCGCGTGCAAACGCCGTCAACACAGTTATTATTATAGCAGTCGCGCTCATCCACACATGTCTCTCCTATTTTATGTTTCATATACAATAATGAAACATAAAATATTAAAAATACGCACATCTAGGATTTTTGAACTTTGTGTCGTATGCCCTCCGTCGTCTTGACCTGCCTATTTTCCATCACAAAGTTCGCGACATCTCCCGCTTCTATTTCCGGGTTTTCTTCGAAATACTTACCAAGACAATCCATCAAATACTTTTTGCTAAGGGGTTGCTTGACCTTGCTCTTTGTGTAGCTTATTTTCCCCTCTGTCATATCAAAGCAATCAATCTCGTTCGTTTTCATAATATCCACAAGCGTAGAAGTAAGCAGTTTCTTTTTTTCCCTCCGTTCCTTTAATTCTTTTTGCAGCACCTTCATCTCGTCTTCTATTTGCATCCATTCCTTGATATTATTCACCAATTCTTCTTTGGTCGCCATTATAATAATAATAATACTCATAAAATATTTATATTATTTACAGATTTACAGTATTTACAGTATTTACAGTATTTACAGATTTACAGTATTTACAGTATTTACAGTTTACATTATTCATTTGTTAAAATTCATCTGTTCAAGTCTTTTCTTTCTCAATAATTACTTCTTTTGCGATTGTTTTGATTATCTTATTCTCGGAAGATTCATCGCTGCCACCAGTAACGCTCTTCACCATATCAATATACATTTGTGTCCCTTTATCGGTTTCGTTCCATTTGTCATTTTTGGCCTCCCAATCCTTGATAATGGCGAGTTGTCGCTTGGCAACCGTTGTAATTGCTTGCTTCATTCTGGCCTTGTCATCGTCATCCTTCAACCATGTATCGTTATCTTTCACATAAAGTACCTCGCGCTTCAAATCACTACAATGGATGGGTCGTTTGTGCAACTCAAGTTCACGAAGCCCCCTGACAAAAATGTTGGTAATGCCATTCACGTAGCCATGCTGACGCGTGGCATCCAAGTCCGCCAACTCAAGTTGCAATGTCGCGACAAAATCCGTTAAATTCAGTGCGTCCTTACACTGCTCGTTGAGAAAAACCTGTAGATTGAATTTATTGATCGTTGTATTATTATTCCCTAATTTCGGAATCATATCCTTCACCATTTCTCTCATGTCTTTATTCTCAAGAAGCATATTCTGATTCTGCGAAATTAATGTCGATATCATGTTTCGAAGTTCGTCCTTCTCATCATCCTTGTTATTTTCCGTCTCGTTTGTTATTGTTGTTATTTCAGTAGAACATTTCTTTTTGTGACGGTTGTAGCTCTGAATATGTTTGTAGGTGCGTCCGCAAGGACAATTATACGGAAGCATATTTAAGTTGAGCATTTTTGAGCATTGCGGTTTTCGGTGTTTTTTGGTCTCACAGTGTTGTTTAAACAAGAACTTTTTATTACTTCCATAATGACATTTTTCGCAATAGAATTTGTATTTTTGATTTATGGTGTCAGCGGAGCATATTTTTTTGAGCATATATGCTATAATATTGCTCAATAAAATATGCTTAAATCCTTTGAAAATAGGTCGAAAAAGGCCCATTTTTGCCCCCTCCATAAGGTCCCTACATAGATTTTCACCACCGCCATTTTTTCTCTCTACATAATGTAGTGAACGCACTTTTTTCCCCAGATTCTATAGAGGATATACCCAAAATGGACAAAAATAAATGTCCAAAATCGATTTATAAAATTTCAAATCTAAAAAAACAGTGACAAACAGGTACATCTCTCCATGAGACCATACTTATTAAAACAGGACATTATTTATATGAAAGGAGACGCATCACCAGGTCTTTTTTGCAACCCGACAACTTGAGGGATTTAGCACGTAGTTTTTCTTTGAGAGAGACGACGGTGTGTTCGCGAAACGCCTCCTCCATTTCGGTGGTCCATAATGTGGGCTCTTCGATATTTCCTTCGTGCTTCGAGGCATTCAGGAGGATTTTTCCCCAGTGTTTAGTGCAATAGGTTCCATGGTCCGTATCGAATCCCGTGCCTCCACATAATTCACCTTTCTTTTTCCCGGATTTGAACATCCATGTGCATTGTTTATGATCCAAGCAAAGGATCTTTGGGTCGTTCACACCCTTTATTTTAGAAATACCGTGTTCGCATGGAATATAGGGAAGAATCTGCGGTGTAATCTGCCGACAATATGGGCATTTAATCTCGTTCAACATAAGTCGCGAAGTGTCATTCGGATTGTATATCGTTTTTTGTCTGACTACTTCGTGAAATAGCGGGCAATAGTTGAACTTATGGTTGCAGCGTAGCGTGATGTTATTTCGCGCAAGCGGTTCCCCCGAAAGGAGGCATTCGCCCACTTCTGGTTTATCGATACCGCCTTCCTCGTGGACATTATCGTGTTTTTGTTCACTTTCTTTGTTATCATCCTTGGCAAGTTCCGCAAAAAAATCCATTCCATCTTCAATGACATAGTTCATAATGTAAAAAAATAATACAACATCTTTATATATATTTAGAATGTTAATTCAAGAGTGGGGAAATGCTACATGGTATTTATTCCATACGCTTTCTTACAAGCTAAAGGATAGTGAAAGCAACCACGCGAAAGAGCTGCTGACATTATTTGTCGGTATATGTCGGAATCTACCCTGCCCGGTGTGTCGTGAGGACGCAAACAAAATGTTGAATAGTTCTAACACGAGATTGGTTACGACAAGGTCCGACCTCATACGATTTATGTGGCAATTCCACAATTTGGTGAATAATAAACTGAGTAAACCAGAGGTTACTTTGGATGAACATAACGAAAAGTTTGCAAAAGCAAATACAAATGGTGTCATCAAATTTTACAC
>MDTF01004713.1_pt1 | contig 14075 bp, 17 predicted proteins | sample 811191 | NCBI WGS metagenome assembly MDTF01 (sample SAMN05326649, study PRJNA326480) | marine metagenome | isolation source: seawater | place: Southern Ocean | collected 2011
ATGAAGCAGAGGTTGCTGCCTACTTTGGCGATCAGATCGATGCAATTGTCCCGGGAGCGCTGGGATCGGCAGCTGGGCCGAGTGAGATCAGAGATTTAATCACTGGTGACATTTACAGAGAGCGCTGACTAGTTATGGACAAAATCGCTATCAAAGCCTATCTTGTGAATCTTCAGGAGAGCTTGTGTTCGAGCTTTAGTGGTTGTGACGATGCCGTTTGGCAAGATGATGAGTGGCGTCGCGCTGAGGGGGGAGGCGGTCGCAGTCGGGTGCTTGCCGACGGGCGATCAATCGAAAAAGCCGGAATAAATATATCACATATCCGCGGGGTATCACTGCCGGCTTCGGCGACTGAGCATCGACCTGAACTCGCAGGCTGCAGTTTTGAGGCTATGGGCTTATCCTTGGTGGTTCATCCGCAAAACCCTTATGTACCGACTGCGCATGCGAATGTCAGGTTTTTTATTGCAGAAAAAGATGCCGCAGATCCGATCTGGTGGTTTGGCGGTGGCTATGATCTGACCCCTTACTACGGAAACATCGAGGATTGTCGACACTGGCATCAAACTGCCAAAGCCGCATGTGATAAATTTTCTGAGGATTTTTATCCGCGCTTTAAGAGTGCCTGCGATAGTTATTTTTATCTGCCACACCGCGAGGAGCCGCGTGGTATCGGGGGGTTATTTTTTGACGATTTTAACGAGTTGGGTTTTGACGCGAGTTTTGCACTGATGCGTAGCATTGGTGACAGTTTTATCGACGCATATCTGCCGATATTTGAACGTCGTTGCGATCAGACATTTGGTCAGCGTGAGCGCGACTTTCAGCTTTACCGCCGCGGCAGATATGTGGAATTTAATTTGGTTCAGGATCGTGGCACCCTGTTTGGTTTACAATCCGGAGGTCGCACTGAGTCGATTTTGATGTCGTTGCCGCCAACGGCTAACTGGGTTTACAACTGGCAACCAGATCCGGATAGTGCAGAGGCTGAGTTGTACGACAGATATTTGCCACCGCGGGACTGGCTTTAGTAATTGGAGTGAGTTGACGAGTTTATTGTTGCACAGTTGCGATATTGCGGCAGCCGAATTAAGATCATCGCTTTAAGTATTTGGAGATGGTCGCACTATGCACGATCAATATGCGGTCTTTGGCAATCCCATTGAGCACAGTCGCTCGCCGATGATTCACAGAGAATTTGCGCGTGAGACGGAGGCGGTTATTAACTACCAGCGGCAACTCGTTGCGATAGGCAATTTTGCTGAGAGTGCGACGAGCTTTTTTGCTAGTGGGGGACTAGGGTTAAATATCACGTTGCCGTTTAAAATGGACGCCTACGAGTATGCGGACAAAGTCACCGATCGGGCAGTCAGTGCCGGGGCAGTCAACATATTAAAGCGCTGCGACGACGGCAGTATTCTCGGCGATAATTCTGATGGATTTGGGTTGGTCACGGATATTCGCGACAATCTGAGATGGCCAATCCGTGCACAACGGATTTTAGTGATGGGCGCCGGGGGTGCGGTGCGCGGCGTGCTCGAATCGCTGCTTGCCGAACAGCCACAACATCTGGTGATTGTTAATCGTACATTGGGCAAGGCGTTAGCGCTGGCTAAATTGTTTGCCGATCGCGGCTATACGCTCGGGTGCGATTATTCAATGCTCGATGGACAGCAATTCGATCTGGTGATCAACGGCACCAGCGCTAGCTTGAACGGCGGCGAGTTGTATTTGCCAGATACACTCCTGGCGAATTCACAGACTTGTTGTTACGACATGATGTATGCGGCGCAGGCGACAGAATTTATGTCTTGGGCGGCGGCGTTTGGAGCGCGCGTTAGCGATGGTGCGGGCATGTTGGTCGAGCAGGCCGCTGAGTCGTTTTTTGTTTGGCGGGGCATTCGCCCCAGTACTAACCAGCCTCTTAAGTTGCTACGTGATGCCTTGGCGGGTTAGCATGTTTGTTTAGAAGCGTTCGCGCTCGGCCAAATACTCATTCTTTAGTTTTACGTAATTTGCTGGTGAATAAGTAAAAAACTCTATTTCACTGGCACTTACTGCGCGCAAAACCCGACACGGATTACCGACATAGACAAATCCGCTGGCGAGGACTTTCCCGGGAGGAACCATGCAGCCTGCGCCAATTATAATTTCATCATTACAGATGGCGCCGTCATTGACGATAGCGCCGTTGCCAACGAGAATACGATTGCCAAGGATGCAACCATGGAGAATGGCGCGGTGACCGACTACTACGTCGCTACCAATCGTCAGTGGCCAACCTCTGGGGTTGAAGTCGCTGGCATGAGTGATGTGTAAAATCGCAGTATCCTGAATATTCGAACGCGCACCAATGCGGATACTGTGCATGTCGCCGCGTATGACTGCGCCGGGCCACACCGAGCAATCGTCGCCAAGGTGCACATCACCGATGACGGTCGCTGCATAATCAATGAAAACACGGCGTCCGAGAGTTGGCGCAATACCGCGATGAGTACGTATGGAGTTGTTCATCTACGAAGTGTAACGTTTAGCCCGAGGATAGCCAGCGCGATGATTAAGAAATGACTTTTTCCACAGTAAAACGCTTTATTGCGGGGGTGACTTGTCCGAAATGTTCAGCAATGGATAAGTTGCGCGGGTACTCTGAAGACGGTATAAATTTTCGCGAGTGCGTCGCCTGTGGTTTTAAGGATGAAATGCGGGTAGTGTCCGCGCCGCGCGAAATTCAAACCAGAGTGAACACTGCGAAAGATGATGCGGTGCACCGTGTTGATCCGATTAAACTTATCGACAATTAATGCTGGCCATCTACTAATTGGTCAATGCCTCTGCTCCAAAATTGAACTAGGTGTTTTTTTAGCTTTGTCGGGGAGTGCTAAAAAACCGCTGAAACTGGTTGCGGGAAATCAGCTTAAAATCATATTTCAGTGGTTTGGGAACAACTATTCAGGTATTTCCTGCGTATGTTGTGAGATCGCTAATTAATATTTCTATCGGCATAATCGTATGTTGGAAAGTGCCAAGCGGTATAGAGAAACCATCGCGGGTTTGATACACTGCCGCCGCTTCGGTTGGGTGTTTAAAGACCCAGCCGAGTGAGTACAGTGTAACTGGCGTTAAAGACTAATTACCACGGAGATACACACGATGTTGAAAAGAGCGCAAGCACTTTTCTCGAGTTCACTGACGGCGGCGATGCTGATGGCTGCGTCCAGCGGTGCAGGCGCCAGTTCAAGTAATGACGGCGGGTTAGGGAATCTAAACATGGCGCGTGGCGTGACCGAGGTCAGCCAAGTGGCATACGACGTGCACATGTTGATGATGTGGATCTGCACCGTGATAGGGGTATTGGTCTTTGGCTTCATGTTTTATGTGATGTATGCGCATCGCAAATCAAAGGGCGTCGAGGCAGCCAACTTTCACGAACATCTCGGCGTTGAGATTGCTTGGACTGTGGTGCCAGCATTAATATTGATCGTGATGGCTATACCCGCCACCTCGGCACTATTGAAAGTCTACGATACTGACAATGCCGATATTGATATCAAGGTGACTGGCTATCAGTGGAAGTGGCAGTACGAATATCTCGGTGAGGGCGTTAAGTACATGAGTGAGCTGCGAACATCACTCGACGAGGTATACGGCCGCGAACCGAAGGGCGAGCACTATCTGCGCGAGGTCACTGAGCCGCTGGTAATTCCGGTGGACAAGAAAGTACGCTTTTTAATAACCGGCAACGATGTTATTCACTCTTGGTGGGTGCCAGACTTTGGCGTTAAACGCGATGCAGTTCCTGGTCTTTTCACAGCTGCCTGGGCACGAGTCAACACGCCTGGAACGTATGTCGGTGAGTGCACCGAACTGTGTGGTATTGGGCATGCTTTTATGCCGGTAGTAGTGGAAGTGAAGACCGAAGACGATTACAACGCATGGTTGGCAGACAAAAAAGATCAAGCGGCTATATACGCGTCCACCGTAGGTAAAGAGTGGAGTGTCGAGGAGTTGATGGAAAAAGGCCAAAAAGTTTACATGCGTTCTTGCGCAGGCTGTCATCAACCTGATGGTAATGGCATTGCTGGAGTATTTCCGGCCCTGAATGGTAGTGCGATAGTTAATGGGCCCGTAAAGGGGCATATTGCAATACTGATAAATGGCGTTGCCGGTTCGGCAATGCAGTCTTTTGCTGATCAGCTGTCTGAAGTAGATCTTGCGGCCGTTATCCACTACAAACGCAACGCTTGGGACAACGCAGTTGGCGACGTGGTGCAACCGGTTGACATCTTAAATTTTAAAAACGCTCAATAAAGGAGATCCAGATATGGCTCATGGTCCTGCAAAAGGTATTGGTCGCTGGTTATATGCCACGAATCACAAAGACATAGGTACACTTTACCTCTGGTTCAGTTTTTCAATGTTCTTGCTTGGTGGTTTTTTCGCCATGGTTGTCCGCGCGGAACTGTTTCAACCCGGCATGCAATTGATTAAGCCAGAATTCTTTAACCAGATGACCACCATGCACGGCTTAGTGATGGTTTTTGGCGCTATCATGCCAGCCTTTGTCGGGTTGGCAAACTGGATGATTCCGTTGATGATTGGAGCCCCTGATATGGCTTTGCCTCGGATGAACAATCTGAGCTTTTGGATCCTTCCGTTCGCCTTCGCGATACTAGTATCGACGCTTTTTATGGAGGGTGGCGGGCCTAATTTTGGCTGGACCTTCTACGCACCTCTGTCGACAACTTATGCGCCAGACACTGTTAATTATTTTATTTTTGGCGTGCACATTATGGGTGCATCTTCAATTATGGGTTCGATTAATATCATTGCCACGGTTATGAATATGCGGGCCCCAGGTATGACTTATATGAAGATGCCGCTTTTCGTATGGACTTGGTTGATCACCGCATTTCTGCTAGTAGCGGTGATGCCGGTTTTAGCTGGTGCAGTGACCATGATGTTGATGGATATAAATTTTGGAACGAGTTTCTTTAACGCCGCGGGCGGCGGTGATCCAGTGCTGTTTCAGCACGTTTTTTGGTTCTTTGGGCATCCCGAGGTGTACATTATTATCCTCCCTGCATTTGGCGTAGTTTCGCAAATTATTCCGACTTTTAGCCGTAAGCCGCTGTTTGGATATTCTTCCATGGTTTACGCTACAGCGGCGATTGCATTTTTGTCTTTTGTTGTATGGGCGCATCATATGTTCACTGTAGGTATGCCGATTGCCGGCGAACTCTACTTTATGTATGCGACTATGCTCATTGCCGTGCCAACCGGAGTCAAAGTGTTTAATTGGATCACCACGATGTACCGTGGCGCGCTGACGTTTGAGACGCCAATGCTGTTCAGTATTGCGTTTGTGATCTTGTTTACATTTGGCGGATTTACTGGGCTAATGTTATCGGTCGCGGCCGCCGATATTCAATACCATGATACTTATTTTGTCGTGGCGCATTTTCACTATGTAATGGTCGCGGGTGCGGTATTTAGTGGCACCGCCGCAGTTTATTATTGGCTACCGAAATGGTGCGGTAAAATGTATAACGAAACGATGGGAAAAATACAGTTTTGGATTGCCTTTATTGCGTTTAACATCACCTTTATGCCACAGCATTTTCTCGGTTTAGCAGGTATGCCTCGGCGCTACGCAGATTACGGATTGCAGTTTGCCGATTGGAACATGGTTTCGAGTATCGGAGCATTTATGTACGGTGGTGCGCAGTTATTATTCCTCTTCAACGTCGTGCGCACGATCACCCACGGCCAACCGGTGAGTGAAGCCAAAGTTTGGGAAGGTGCGGATGGCTTGGAGTGGCTAGTGGCGACACCTGCGCCCTACCACACGTTTACAAAGCCACCGGTGATATCTGAAGGCATCGCCGGTACTGAATGGCGAGTCGAGGCTCCGACACCTTATCCAGCGTTTAAAACTGCACCCGAAGCGGGATAGCAGAAGTTATGGCCAGCGCTGCGCGGAATAACGCTTTATTATATAAGCTAGCACTATTGGTGGTGGCGATGTTTGCCTTTGCCGTGTTTGTTATGCCGCCATTATACAATCTGTTTTGTGACGTTCTCGGAATCGGTGGCAAGACTGCTGGCGCTTATCAAGCTGTGGATGTCGAAATAGACGAAAGCCGCAATGTTGAAGTGCAGTTTGTGGCTATGAAGAATGAGACTATGCCGTGGGATTTCTATCCACGTGAAAGCAGTGTGTCAGTCCACCCCGGTGAGTCAAAGTCGGTAATCTTTTATGCCCATAACAGGACAGGGCAGGATATGGTGGGGCAAGCGATACCCAACCTCGTTCCGTTTAACGTAGCTGATTATTTCCACAAAACTGAATGTTTTTGTTTTAACAATCAACCGTTGGCGTCGGGTGAAGAGGCAGACCTAGAACTGGTTTTTATCGTTGACCCAGACCTGCCGGCAAGTATCACTACTTTGACGTTGTCATACACATTGTTTGATATTACTGATCGGTCAAAACCGAGACTAGCACAGTTACAATAGCCTAATTAACATCACGCGTTCACTTTGGAGAACTCGCATGTCATCAGAAGGAAATTATTATGTCCCCGAGCAGAGTAAGCTGCCAATATTTTGTGCTACTGCAATGGGAACTATGGCCTTCGGTGCTGCAACCTGGGTGATAGAGGGCGGCAGTGCCAATATTTTTTTGGTTGGCTTAGTGATGATGATAGTGGTTATGTATAAGTGGTGGAGCTTGGTGATCGATGAGAATATGCAAGGCCTGGCAAGTCCGCAGTTAAAGCATTCGTATGTCTTGGCGATGCTGTGGTTTATTTTTTCTGAGGTAATGTTTTTTGCAGCATTTTTTGGCGCTCTGTTCTATGTTCGAGTGATGGTCAATGCATGGATCGGCGGTGAAGCGGCAGTAGCATTATTCGATAGCACACCTACAGCCGCCGCTGCGGCCAATAATGAGATTTTGTGGCCAGGGTACGAGCGACAATGGCCCGTCATGGAAACACCTGATCAGGCGGTCAATGGCGATAGCGCAATTTTCAAGGGACCAGATCGCAATATGAGCCTGCCGTTGTGGGAATATCCGATGAGTCAGTGGTTCTCCAAACTTTATACCTTGTTACCTTGGTTACCGCTTTGGAACACAGTGATCCTGCTGACGTCTAGTGTTACTGTTCACTTCGCGCACAGCGGCCTTAAAGATGGCAACCGCAGCGTATTTTTGCGTTATCTTGGGATAACTGTGATGCTCGGGTTCTTGTTTTTATGCTTGCAGGTGGCAGAGTACTACGAGGCCTATGCGCACTACGGTTTGACGCTACAGTCTGGGATTTACGGGACTACTTTCTTTATGTTGACTGGATTCCACGGTGCCCACGTGACCCTAGGTACAATTATGCTGCTCATTCAATTTATACGCGGCTTGAAAGGCCAGTTTAGTCACGACGATCAATTTGGCTTTGAGGCAGCTTCATGGTACTGGCATTTTGTCGACGTGGTTTGGTTGGGTCTATTTATCGTGGTATATATCTTTGGCTAATTAGCCTTCTCCCATGATAACGCCCAGCACTCAGTGCTGGGGCTATTTCATTGAATAGCTCTATATTAGGTCCAGCACAAGTCAGCCAGTAAACAATCACTTAGAAGCGTTATCAGTCGCGGTGTCTCTTTTTAAAGGTTCCTCGCTTGTCGGAGATACCATACTTGGGTGCATGGCTTTATCCCAAGGGGCCTGACTCTTGATTTGGCCGGTATAAGCGCCATAAATGATCGTGCAAAGTAGCGCACTGGCAAGGCTAATTCGAATTCCCAGCGCTCGCAATAGGCGCTTTTTGGGGTCCCCGAGGTCCTTGACAAGAAAATTCAAACCGCTAAACAGACTCGCCACAACGGCGAAAAAAAGTACTACGATGATAACCTTGAACATGCTAACTCGCGCCTCCGCGGTAATTTAAGGATTTAAACACATATGACCACAGATCCCCAATTACCGGTGGATAAATTTTGTTGGCAGCCAAATGTCAAACTCGCATTACTAGTAGCGTTTTTGTTACCTTCTTTGATCGTCCTGGGTTTCTGGCAATTATCGCGCGCAGATGAAAAGCGGGCGATTGTGGCGCACTTCGATCGCAACCAGCAATCTAAACCGGCGCTGGTTGGCGATCTATCGGGTACGGCTGACATGCAGTATCGACTGGCTTGGTTGCGCGGTGAGTTAGATCCGCATCGGCGTATTTTTTTGGATAACAGAGTGCGTCATAACCGACCTGGCTATGAGGTTCTGGAAGTGTTGACACTCGAAGATAGTGGTGTGCGGGTGTTGGTAAATCGTGGTTGGGTCGCAGCTCCATTGGATCGAAACAAACTTTCCACTGTTGTATCAGTTTCTGGCAGCGCCCAATTTCGGGGTTTCTTGTATCGCAATTTGCCCGGTAGTTTTATACTTGATGACGGCGTGACCGTCCCAGATGATTGGCCTGTGAGATTGGGGTGGATTTCAGTCGAGCGAGCTAGCGCGGTTTTCCAGCAATTGTTTTACGATTATCAACTGCGTCTAGACAGGGACTCGCCTGGGGCACTAGAAACTGGGTGGCCGACGGTTGCGGTGCAGCCAGAAAAACACACGGCCTATGCAGTTCAGTGGTTTACTATGGCGGCGGTACTGGTGGTCATGGCCGTTTCAGCCATGTCGAACTTGACTAGCTGGTTAGCAGCGTTTTTGCAGAGAGTACAGAATGAACGATAAACTTCCCGCAACTAAAGGCCAGAGGGCCTTCCAATATCAAATTTGGCTTATGGTGGCGATTGTCTTTGGGGTTATTCTTGCAGGCTTTTTGCTGGTTCCCAGCAATGAAGAGCAGCGCCAGAAAATGATTAGTCTGTTCGGTACTACCAATCAGGGTGCCTTGGTGAGTCCTGCCGTCGATCTTGCGAGTTTGTTGCCCGAGGTTAAAGTTTCTGACGTCCCTAAATGGACGGTGCTAGTGGTCGGCGGGAATGCTTGCGACGATCGCTGTCAGGCGGTTCTGCGGGAAACTAAAAATGTGCATATGCTGCTCGGCAAGTCGACCGGTCGGGTGCAGAGAGTTTATCTTCCAGACAGTCGATCAGTGGACGCCCAATCGGTGGTAAGTCTTCAGACGGAGCATCCCTTTCTGCAAATCGTGCCAATTGATACCGGACGCTTACAAGTGTTGCTGTCGGATAGCTCGGCGGCGTGGGATATGACTGATATGCGCTACCTTATTTTGACGCCAGACAATCTAGCTATTTTGTTTTACACTAACGACCATAATGCAAGTGGGCTTCTCGATGATCTGAAACATTTGCTAAAGTATTCGCCCGACCGATGAAATCGTCAACAGCAGCATGCTACCTTTTGAGAGGTTCTGATGAACTCACAAGCTGAGACAGATACCTTGCCCGCGAAGTGGCGAGACTATCTGGAACTGTGCAAGCCGAATGTCGTGGCGTTAATGATTTTGACCTCGCTGATTGGTATGTTGTTAGCCACCGATCAGATGGTGCCAATCGACGTATTGCTACTAGGTAACTTGGGTATCGCGCTAAGTGCGGGATCTGCCGCAGCGGTAAACCATATTGTCGACCAACATGTCGATGAAAAGATGGCGCGAACAGCGAATCGTCCGATAGCAAGAGGCCGCATAGAGCCGCGGCAGGCTATAGTATTCGCCTTTGTAACAGGTCTCGCAGGTTTGTCCATACTAATGGTCTTCATCAACCCGCTGACTGCATGGCTGACTTTGGGGTCACTGGTGGGCTATGCCTTCGTTTACACGATGTATCTCAAACGCGCTACGCCACAAAATATCGTTATCGGCGGCCTAGCCGGCGCTGCACCGCCGCTGTTGGGGTGGACGTCGGTTACTGGGGAAATCCACCACGATGCGCTGCTTCTAGTGTTGATTATATTCGCTTGGACTCCGCCGCATTTTTGGGCCCTAGCGGTGCATCGAAAGGATGAGTATGCCAAAGCCAATATTCCCATGCTACCGGTTACGCATGGTGAAAAGTACACCAAGATCAATATTCTGTTGTACACCGTTATATTGTTGCTGGTCAGTGTGATGCCCTACTTGACGGGTATGCTCGGGTGGCTTTACTTGTTTGGAGCATTGGTTTTAGGTGCGGGATTCGTATTTTGGTCGGTGGTCATGCTGCGCTCTGACGGCGGTAATTCGGGCATGCAAACCTTTAACTATTCGATCGTATATTTGATGGCTCTTTTTTGTATTATGCTGTTGGATCATTATTTGATCGTAAAAACCTACCCATTTACCTTAGCCTAGAGGCTTAAATCTATGGTTGATCAACAGCGTGGCATCCGCAATACCATCATCTGTGTCCTTTTGTTCATTATGTTAGTCATTTATGGGTTTATCTGGCGCATGAGTCAGCCAGTAATAATGTCGAAGCAGGAATTGCAGGTGAATGGTGCGGTATTACTAAATAGTCCCCGTATTTTTAGTGATTTTGAGTTGCGCGATCATCGAGATCAGCCGTTTACATTAGAGCGCTTGCGCGGCCAGTGGAGCATTCTATTTTTTGCTTTTAGTCATTGCCCCGATATCTGTCCAACGACACTGTCTACGCTGCACGACATGTATAGCAAATTGAGTGAGAACGAACAGAATAAGCTTCAAATAGTGATGATCTCGCTGGATACAGAACGTGACACTGTGGCCAAACTCGCGGAGTATGTGCCCTACTTTAACCCCGATTTTATAGGTGTTACGGGCAATCAACACTATGTTCGTCGGCTGACCGGAGAGCTTAACATCGCCTATAACCGGGTACCTTTAGGCGATAATAGCTACACCATTGATCACAGTACTCAGATGCTCTTAATCAACCCTCGAGGGCACTATCACGCTTTCTTTAAAGCGCCCCATAGCGAGATTATGTTGCGCCAAACATGGCGTTCAATCGATGCGATATACGAATGACAGGCGACCCTCTAGGTTTTAGCTCTGTACTTTTTTGAAGCTCGAAAGAACAAATAGCAGCGCGGCGCAGACGACAATAGAAGGGCCTGTAGGGGTATCTGCATGCCACGACATGGCGAGTCCTAGAAATACCGTGAGCATTGCGATTGCACTGGCGAATAGTGCCATTTGCTCTGGCGTTCGGCTTACACTCCGCGCTGTAGCGGCGGGAATGATGAGAAGCGCGGTAATTAACAGCACGCCAACAATCTTCATGGCGATGGCGATCACCAGAGCGGTCATAATCATCAGTGCGGTGCGCACTACGACGACGTTAGTCCCCTCGATAGCGGCTAATTCTGGATCGACAGTGATATTCAGCAGGGGTTTCCAAAGTACTCCGAGGAGGAGTAAAACAATGCTTGCGACCGAGTAAATAAGGTATACATCGGCAGCGGTTACCGACAAGATGTCACCAAACAGTAACGACATAAGATCGACTCTAACGCCATCTAAAAATGACATGACCACTAGGCCTGCGGCGAGTGCGGAGTGCGATAAAATTCCCAGTAAGGTATCGACCGACAGATTTGCATGCTCTTCCAGTGCCCCTATTGCGGTGGCGATCATCAGCGGGACCGCCGCCACGGCCAAACTAAGATTTAACTCGAGTAGCACGCCAACAGCTACCCCCAAGAGCGCAGAATGTGCAAGGGTATCACCAAAATAAGACATTCGTCGCCAGACTACAAAACATCCGAGTGGTCCGGCTACCGCCGCTACACCAAGCCCCGCTAAGAGCGCATAGAGAATAAATTCAGTCATGCTTACAGTCGCTGTTAGTTCCGACGACCACATCGCCCTGAAGATTGTGATGATGATTGTGGGCATGCGTGTAAAGTGCCGTTGTACGGCCAAAAATATCCAGATAGGCGGGATCTTGGGTGACCTGTTCGGGTAAGCCTGAACAGCAGATATGCTTATTCAAACAGATCACCTTATCGGTGGCCGACATTACTAAATGCAGATCGTGCGAGACCATTAAAACACCACAGTTAAGCGTTTTGCTGAATTCTGCAATAGTGTTGTAGAGGTCATTTTGACCGTTTATGTCAACCCCCTGTACAGGCTCGTCAAGGATTAAAAAGTTGGGTTTACGCAGTACTGCTCGAGCGAGCAGTGCACGTTGCATTTCTCCTCCGGACAAGCACTGTACGGGGGTGTTGGCTGTATGCACCATTTCAGCCATCTCTAGTGCTTTTTGGCACTCCGCTCTACTTGTATCGGTCAATTGTAAAAAGCGTAAAGTGGTCAATGGCAGTGTTGAGTCGAGTTTAATTTTTTGCGGCATATACCCTAAGCGCAACTGTGACGACTGAGTACGTTGTCCCGAATCGGGTTTTAATAGTCCCAGTACAATTCGTACCAAGGTTGACTTGCCCGCCCCGTTGGGGCCAATTAGCGTGGTTATCTCGCCCTGTTTAAGCCGCAATGATATGTTCTCCAAAACCATTTCATTTTTAAACGACTGGCAGACGTTGTGCAGTTCAATCGTTTGTGTAGTCATGGTTAACCTGCTCCCCGTTGGTCGTTGTGGCAGTATTACACTGCAGACATAGGCCGAATAATTCTAGATTTTGTGACTTAAGGATAAACTGCGCTCTGTTGCTTGCCGACTGTAACAGGTCGTTGAGTCCGCTGTGTGTGGCTTCGGCAGCGCTGCCACAATTCTGGCAAATCATAAATAGGTTGCTGTGGGCGCTATTGGGGAAAGGACAGCCGATAAAGGCGTTAAGCGATGGAATACGGTGCACTAAACCTAGATTTACCAAAAACTCAATAGCTCGGTAAACGGTCGGCGGTGCTATAGATTTACCCGATAGTTTGGCAAGTTGCTCCTGGAGCTGATAAGCGCCAAGCGGCTGATGACTTTGCCAAATTAGATTCAGTACGCGCTCTCTAGTGGGCGTTAGGCGGGCATTCTTTTGTGCACATAAATCGCGTGCGCGATCTAATGCAGCGTTAATGCATCGCAGATGGTTATGAGGTTGATGGGCTGAGCGCGAATTTGAAAGCACAGAGATTCCTCGATAGATAAATAATATGTTATGTTATAACATATTCAATTGTAATGACAGATGGAGTTTCGGCGCAATGTGCCGTGGAGTTAAGTAATGAAGATTTTCGCGATATTCGCATTTGGTGGTTTTTTATCGGTCTTTTGGGTCGTTGAACTAGTCGCAAAGCCGTTAATTGTGACGACAATAAAGCCGTTAGCGTTGATTGCTGCCTCTGCGGTAGGTGGTTCTGCACAGGTAGAATTTTTGCAACCGTCGGGCCAATCTGCGCATGACCTGTACCTGTCGCCCTCGATGTTAAAGCGACTTGCAAGTGCTGATTTGGTTATTCGCGTAGATCCTGCATTTGAACACCGTCTGAACAAACAGTTTGAAAAGCTACCGCGACGACAGTTGCTTACTGCATCCAAACTAGACATGCATTGGCCCTCCTCAGAGACTGTGACGGGTCTGTTTAAACGCGACTTACATTTTTGGTTAAACCCGGCAAATGCCGATATTTTGGCAGGTCGCATACAGAAAATATTTGAGCTTCCAATCAGACCGTTAATTGATCAGGCTACGCTGGCGGAATATCAACGTCAATTGAGTATATACCGCGATCGTCCAACGATTTCTTATCACGATGCTTACGGGCATTTTAGCGCAGCATTTGGATTGCTGTCACCAGTCAGTATGCGCGATTCCGCGGGTCTTGCTCGGGGTCTCGCCAGCCGCTATTCCCTACAAAAGAGGGCTCTCAACAGTCGTCCCGCCTGTGTCTTTGTCGAGCGCGAAAACCCGGGCCGCGACGCTACGGCGATGGCGAAAAAGCTTGGTGTTACGACTAAAAATCTGGACCCCCAAGGTATACATATCGCTATCAACCAAAGCGCTTATGGCGATTTCTTCAACCGCCTGGTGTCGCAGTATCTCGCTTGTTTTGACACATCGGAGTAGGCTAAAAATATTGAGGCTGCTAGCCCTTATAGCACGCTTTACTGGAATACCAACGAGCACAATGGTGTATCCTTGACGCACTTTAATCATAGCCCCTCGAGGCCCAACTCATGCCCCAGCA
>MDTF01007250.1_pt1 | contig 14073 bp, 11 predicted proteins | sample 811191 | NCBI WGS metagenome assembly MDTF01 (sample SAMN05326649, study PRJNA326480) | marine metagenome | isolation source: seawater | place: Southern Ocean | collected 2011
GCAATCAGTTATCCAACTCCGTCTAGTATTTCATATATGTGAAATTTTGGTGTTTTGGCTGCTGTTTGTTTGGTGGTTCAATTAATTACAGGTATTTTTTTAGCGATGCATTATGCTGCTCACGTAGACTACGCTTTCGCTAGTGTTGAGCATATTATGCGAGACGTACCTTACGGGTGATTATTACGATACACTCATGCTAACGGAGGTTCAATGTTCTTCGTTGTAGTATATATCCATATTGCCCGAGGTTTATATTACGGTTCATACCGATCTCCCCGTATCATTGTTTGATTACTAGGAGTAGTTCTTGTATTATTAATGATGGCTACAGCTTTCATTGGATATGTTCTACCTTGAGGACAAATGAGTTACTGAGGTGCAACTGTAATTACAAACCTATTTTCAGCCCTTCCTATTGTAGGTAAATATATTGTAGCTTGAATTTGAGGTGGTTTTTCTGTAGACAATGCAACATTAAACCGTTTCTTTAGTTTACATTATTTACTTCCATTTGCAATTGCCGCAGCAACATTACTTCATTTAACAGCGCTACATCAACACGGTTCTAGTAATCCATTAGGGACTATTTCAAACGTGGATAAAATCTCTTTCCACCCTTACTTCACAGTGAAAGATGTCTTTGGTGCAGTAGCTTTTGGACTTTTATTCTCTTGATTTGTATTCTTTGCTCCAAATTATTTAGGGCACCCAGATAACTATATCGAAGCAGATGCTATGGTAACTCCTACACATATTGTTCCAGAGTGATATTTCTTATGAGCTTATGCTATTTTACGAGCCATTCCTAATAAACTTGCAGGAGTATTAGCTTTATTCGGTGGTATTTTAGTATTAATGCTATTACCGTTTATCACAGCAAGTACAGTTCAAAGTTCAGTGTTCCGACCCTTATACAAAGTGTTTTTCTGAATTTTCATCGCAGATTGATTATTACTTACTTGATTAGGTGGTATGCCAGCTGAAGAGCCTTACATTACACTTGCTCAAATTACGGGATTCTTCTATTTTGCTTATTTCCTTATCGTTCTTCCAGTGCTATCACGTTTAGAGTACTGATTAATCCCTGTACCTGTAACTACAATCAAAAGTTAAAACTTTGATTGAAGACTTTAATAAATTAGTAAGCCGGTAGGCCTTTTATTAAATAAGATTGATCTGATATGTAGACATAACATAAAATTATCTTATGACAAAAATAACGATCAACCAATGTTTACAATCGCAAGTGCATTTAGGTCATTTAAAAAATGAGTGAAACCCTAAAAATTCCACTTATCTTTTAGGAGAACGTAATAAGCATCACATTTTCGATTTAAACCAAACTATTTTTTCTTTAAATAAAGCTATGAAAGTTGCAAAAGAAGTTGCGTTTAAAGGGGGTCAGGTTTTATTTCTCGGTAGACCTCCCACTCAGGTAGGTCAAATCATGAAAAGATCTAATCCCTATGATCGAATTACAGAAGCTGCTGCTATTTCTTGTGGTCAACCGTTCTCAATCAACAAATGAACACACGGAACTTTTACTAATTGAAACCAAATGATTAAACAATTAATTCAAAAAAATAAAAAAGACTATTTACGGTCTGAAAAACTAAGTATACGAGAAATGAAGTTTTACAAAAGATCACTACGTAAAAAAACCCAAGAGAATTACTATCGACCAGGTTCAGTAGATTGACCTTATTTAAAAGAGAGCTTCATTTCTGATTTAAATTTAGAAATCCATAACAAGGAAACAGAAACAGCACTTTCTTCATTAAATAAAGAGTCTTGTGTTGTGCTAGATTCAGGATTTGAGACATTAATAAACAAATTATCCTCAAAGGAACTATCTACTACATATTCATTAACGAATCGACGTTTTGCCCCTCCCGCTTTAATTTTTGCTATAGGAGTTAATGAGTTAACTCAACCTTTAAAGGAAGCACAACAAGCCAATATACCTATTATTGCAGTTGTTGACTCAGATTGCGACCCATCACTTGGGGGTCAGTTTTTTGATTATATTATTCCAGGAAATGATGATTCAATACGAGCCTACGCTTTTTATTCTAGTCTAATCAGTAGTGCGGTTAAAGAAGGTCATAAGGAATTCACAAAGGGTATCTACCAAGAATGGCTTTTGAGTAAAGAAAAATAACATTTTTATTAACATTTTAAATGAGCTGAAGAGTTCATTGCACAAAAGATGAATCTTAATTGAATCTCGACAAATATTGGAATGTCAACTTCTATCTGTGCACATGATGCTACAGAAGCTGTTATTCATTCTTCAAATCCTTGACAACTTAGTTTTCAAGACCCTGCCTCTCCAACAATGGCGGGTATTGTAAACCTTCACCACGATTTAATGTTTATCGTAGTTGGAGTTGCTGTTTTTACTCTTTTTGTTATGATCCGAATTGTACAACTTTTCGGAGAAGACGCAAGTCACAACACATTAGCTTTTCGACAAATTTATAACTTACCTGATAAAACTGTTCATGGAACTGTTCTTGAAATTGTTTGAACTACAGTACCAGCGATTATTTTACTTTTCATTGCTCTTCCTTCAATGGCCTTATTATACTCAATTGATGAAATCGTAGAGCCGACTATTACTGTTAAATGTATTGGTCATCAATGATACTGATCTTATGAGTATTCTACAGACCTAACAATTGATAATGAGCAATTAATCGAAGCGGAAGATACTATTTCTTACGATTCTTACTTAAAGGACGAATCTGATCTAGAATTAGGGGAACTTCGAATGTTAGAAGTAGATAACCGAATGGTTTTACCAATTCAAAAACATATCCGTGTTATTGTAACTGCTGCCGATGTATTGCATTGCTGAGCTGTTCCTTCTCTAGGAGTGAAAATGGATGCTTGTCCTGGACGATTAAACCAAATCGCCCTATTCATTCCTCGGCCTGGACTTTACTACGGTAACTGTTCTGAGATCTGTGGTAGTCGGCACGGCTATATGCCAATCTGTGTAGAAGCGGTACCGTTTAGCGATTACTGTACTTGATTATGTAACAAGTATTTCGGTGATCTATAATTAATATTAACCAATCCTTTGAATTTTTGTGTAACCTAATCTAATTTCATAAGCATAAAATATGAAATATGACTCCTTGCAAAATAAAAAAGCCTATAGAATTTGTATTTAATAACTACTTGCATTTAGTATTACTCGGTATTATCCTAGGTGACGGCAATATACAGTCTATACCCCGGAAAACACTGACCGACAGACGTAGATTTCGGTTCCGTCAAGGGCTGGTCAACGAATCTTACATGCTACATTTATTATCTTTATTTAAATTCACTTCTAAAGGAAAAACATTATCATATTATGAGGATAAACGAGGTTACAGTTCATGTTCTTTCGATACGAGGTTTGACACATCCTTTGATGATTACTATGAGTTATTCTACGAGAATAAGGTTAAGATTATTCCTAAGGACTTGGAAAAGCTTTTTAAGGAGGTTAATATGAGTCTTTTATTAGCATATTTATTCATGGATGATGGTTCTTGTCATATTAAATCAACCAGTCATGGGAGAGAATTGCCTCTTGGAAAAAATCTTTATCTGCACTTAAATAATTTCACTCGAGAGGATGTTGATAGGTTCTGTGCCTATTTTAATAAAGAATACAATTGGTCCTGAAAACAACACGCTACTCTTAAGCAGGGTGGTAGTTTGGGTAATGTTTATATTTCAATGAAATATCGTCAAGAATTTTTTACTTTGATATCGAGTCACATCATACCGCATTTTCAATATAAATTACCTTCTTCTTTTCGTAACTAAAGAGAGTTTTTTATTCCTAATAGATTAACTACTCTTCATTCTACTTGAAGCAAGTATGTATTTGTACTCGCAATGAAAATAAAACAATCATACTAGAAGATTAATGACCCCCCTCTAATACATCGTTTGTGTATAAACAAATTAAAATTAAGAATACTCAAGCTTGAATACAAGCTACCATTACTTCTAAAATGTTAATAACAACAACAACCGCAAATGCTGCAGAATGTCCAATTAGACCTAATCCTCCAACACCTAATAGGAATCATACTCCGATTGTAAGAATTTTTAACATACAATGACCTGATAAAATGTTAGCGAAAATCCGAAGTGATAAACTAACAATTCGAGCAATGTAACTTACTAATTCGATTAAGATAATAAATCCTGCAATCGCTGCTGGAATACCGCTAGGTAAAAGTAATCGAAGAAGGTAAACTCCGTGATGTAAGAATCCAATAATATTAATAACACCAAAAGCAAAGAAACTAATGATAAATGTTACAATGAATTGAGATGTAATACTATATGTGTATGGGAATAGTGCGATGATGTTTGCTGCTAGAATCGTAAAGAATAATGTAGCAAAGGCAGGTAAGAATTTTTCTCCTTGCTTAGAACCCATCTGATCACAAATAGTACTAAGAATGAACCCGTAAACAGATTCCATAAGAGATTGTCATCGGTTAGGTACTAAGTTAATTTGGTATAAACCGAATGATAAGAATAGTTTAGTCATAACAAATCCTAAAACTGTAATTAACATAAAGTTTGTAAATACAGGTCCTAAGATTAATTGACCAGCAAAGATACCAGATACAAAATCACTTAGTTGTGTTAGGATTTGACTAACACCAGCACTTAATGAACTAAAATCTAAAGTAATTAATCCACTAAATGGAGAACTTCCTAAGATTAATCCTCCAAAAGTAAAAGGTAAAGCAACAATAGCTGAAACACTTGTAACCATTAAACTTAAGTAAGTCATAACAGTTAAGTAAACAGCTAAGATTCCTTTTGAAACGAAAAGGAAGATGTATACTAAAGGTAACACCATTCAAGTACCGAATTCATATCATTTAGCAACATGAGAATCTGGAGTATTAAATCCAGCTTCTCCGAATGCAAAATCAGTTGTAACTGAGGCTACAGGGAAAATGTAAGAAGGTACTGTAGAGTACATATCAATTCACTGGTGGTGACTTCAAGATGTTACTTGATCGAAAGAACTTAGTCCTCCAATAAGGTATAAAAATTCGTTTTCTTGTGCAATTGCCGGAAATAGGCTTACTTGTTCTAGTGAAGTAACTCCTGTTGCTTCCCCATAAGCTTGCATAGATAACGGAAGAATTTGAAACTGCTCTAAAGGAGTAGCACAAATTCATTGAAAATTATCGTATAAAGTATGAATGTTCATATTTTCTGCAAAAGCTTAAAAGTACGATATTTCTATTTTGTAGAAAAAAGACTCCTGTCCCGGCTATAGCCTTCTAAGCTATTGGCGTTATAACTGCCGGATGGATGCTGCGAGGTTCGATTCCTCCAGGAGTTTCAGTAATGAGTTAAATGAGCATAAAAATGAGTCAAAAAATCAATCCAAATAGCCTAAGATTGGGTATCCAGCGATCATGAGAATCTATTTGATTTTCAGATTTGAAGAAGAAAAAACAAAGTTACACTAAATTACTACACGAAGATTTAATTATTCAAAACTATTTGAAAGGTTTTTTTTGAATGTTTGATATTTATCAAAATAATTGTTTAATCAGCCGTAAACCTAACGGAGATGTTTTAGTTAGAATTCAACTATATAAACATTCAAAGGGATCGAATTTAAGTCCGAAAGAAAAAGTTTTACAAGATGGTTTAAATTTAGGCTGAATTCCTTTCATAATAATCAAAACACTGGGAGCATTGAACTTCAAAAACCAAGTATCCTTAACAAAAAAAGACTGTATGGATTATGCATCAAATCTTACTCTCTTGAATGTTAAGTTTTTTAATTCATTAATTCCAACTAATTCGAATCATAAAGATGTTTGATCTTTTTTAAAAAACTGACCTGTTTCAAGATTTTCTAAACAATCTTTTAAACTACAGGATAAACATGGCCAGGTAAAATCTAAAGTATCTAGCAACCACGGTATAGTTTTGGAGCAATTGAAACATTCTTTACTTAGTTCATCAAAAACAAACTCTAAGTTAGAAAGACAGTCTATAAATCCTATATTAAATTCTATATTAACAAATCAAGATATTGATAAGGAAAAATTAAATACAGCTGTTCTACGTTTTAATAAAGATTGAAAAGCTTTCTTAAATCATAAGGCAGACAAAGGAAGTATGTTTTCTGAAATTATTTCTACAAATACAAACTCTTCAGAAGGATCGAAGGAAGATAGTTGATGATTTGAACGACAATGAGAGTCACGTATTCAAACAGTTTCGGGAGATTCAAAAAAGCTGTCCTTCATAATTGAACCTGTTCAAACGATGGTACAAGATCCTCGATTAATTGCTGATTACATTGCTACTAAAATTGAGATTTCTACCCCTATCCAAACAGTTTTCAATGAGATTATTCAAATCTTTGAGAGGGAGGTCCAATGTATAGGACCTGATTTTGAGGTTGGGTCGAATGTAAAGCACTTAGAATCTGAAGATAACGATGAATACAGCTCTAATTCGAGCATTATTGTAGAAGGTTTCAAATTAGAATGTTCTGGTAGAATTCAAGTTTATCCTCGATCAAAACCTGCTGAGAAAGCGGAGTCTATTCAAATCAGTCGAGGAAACCTACCTCTAAATACTTTATACGAAAATATCCAATTTGCTCAAACACATGCAACAAATGATTACGGGACCTGTGGTATTAAAGTATGGGTTAACTATGCAGCAAAGTAAAAAAAGAGATATCGAAACTTAATGAAATTGTTGTTAAAACGCATACTTTCTTATTTCAAAATGGGAAAAAAATGTCCCAGCTGGATTTGAACCAGCGATACAACGATCAAAACGTAGTGCCTTACCCCTTGGCTATAGGACAATTGCTTGGAGATTAGCGGACTTGAACCGCTAACATCTTGCTTGCAAAGCAAGCGCTCTACCAGATTGAGCTAAATCCCCTTTAAACAAAATATTTATATTCAAATAAGCTTTTTATTATTATCAAGTTGAACGTTTAACGCCTGGTAGTTTTCCAGTTAAGGCTAAACGTCGAGTTTCTTGTCTTGAAATCCGTAAAAGCTGGTTTACAGAACGTGGTCGATTTGTTATTACACAACGACCTCGTAATCGTCCTTTCGAACTATTTCGTGGTATTTTTTGCAAATGTTTCATACGTTGTTTTCATCCTTCAGATAATGTTTCAGTTGCTAACGAAGAATTTTCACTATCTTGTTGTAATAAAAGATATTTTAGTAATAAACGTTTCGCTTCATATTTACGATAATTTTTTCGGTATTGTAAATCTTTTACTTTTTGTGATTTCATTTTTATGCTTTTTTTTATCTAAAAAAAGTATTTTAAAGTAAAAATACTTTAGTTTAAAGCTCAAATTACGAAATTACTTCAGGATTACTAACAGTTCGTCGTTCAGGAGTCTGAACGTAGAATGTAATGTAAACTAAGTAGAAGAAGTATAAAATACCTACGTTTGTAACCATAGATCCAAAAGAAGCTACGTTATTTCAACCGGCATATGCATCAGCATAATCAGGTACTCGTCGAGGCATTCCAGCAAGACCTAATCAATGCATTGGAAAGAACGTTAAGTTTACTCCAATAAAAGTTACATAGAAATGTACTTTTCCTAATTCCTCAGGTACTCGTAGACCTGTAAATACTGGTAATCAGTAATAGAATCCAGCAAAAATAGAGAATACAGCTCCTAGAGAAAGAACATAATGGAAATGTGCTACTACGTAGTATGTATCATGGAAAGCAATATCAATAGCAGCGTTAGATAAAATAATACCTGTTAAACCTCCTACAGTGAATAAGAAAATGAATCCTAGAGTGAAAAGCATTGCAGGGTCCATTCGTAGTACACCTCCTCATAATGTAGCTAATCAACTGAATACTTTAATTCCTGTTGGAACGGCAATAATCATTGTTGCAGCTGTAAAATAAGCTCGTGTATCTACATCCATACCTACTGTATACATGTGATGACCTCATACAATAAATCCTAATAGTCCAATACTACACATAGCGTAGATCATTCCTAAAGGACCAAAAATAGGTCGTCGTGCTAAACCACTTACGATTTGAGAGATCATACCAAAACCTGGTAAAATAATAATGTATACTTCAGGATGTCCAAAGAATCAGAATAAATGTTGGTATAAAATAGGATCTCCTCCTCCTGCTGGATCAAAGAATGTAGTGTTAAAGTTACGATCTGTTAAAAGCATTGTAATAGCACCGGCTAATACAGGTACAGCTAATAATAATAGAACAACTGTTACAAAAACACTTCATACAAATAAAGGCATTCGGTGAAGACTAATTCCTGGAGCTCGCATGTTCATTACTGTTGTAATAAAGTTAATAGCTCCTAAAATAGAAGATGCTCCAGCTACGTGAAGAGCAAAAATGGCACAATCTACAGCACCACCAGAATGAAATTGAATACCCGCTAATGGAGGGTATACTGTTCAACCTGTTCCGGCACCCATTTCAACACAAGAGCTTAATAATAATAAAATTAAAGCTGGTGGTAATAATCAAAAACTAATGTTATTTAGTCGAGGGAAGGCCATATCTGGTGCTCCAATCATTAAAGGTAAAAGTCAGTTTCCAAAACCACCAATCATAATAGGCATAACCATAAAGAAAATCATTAAAAAAGCATGAGCTGTAACAATTACATTATATAATTGACCATTTCCTGCTAGAATATGATTTCCTGGTTGAGATAATTCTAGTCGCATAATAGCGCTAAAAACTACCCCAATAATTCCTGAGAACGCACCAAACATAAGATATAAAGATCCAATATCTTTATGGTTTGTAGAGTAAACTCATCGTTCTAGGAAGTAACTTAATCCTCCTCCTGAGTGTGATACCTCAGAAGAGAATTTTCGTGAAGTTTGAAGATTAAAATTCATAGAATATTCTTTTCTGTAACCTAACAATTCACATTAGAATGATGAAGTTTATTTTCCATCTCATGCTGTTCAAGCATCATCTGTTTCTCGACTCATTTGTGTAAATAAATCTTGGTGTTTAATAGTATCATGCTTAAAACCTGTTAATACAATAACCAGAATCATAGCAACTAAAAGAAGCATAGCTGCAAGGATAAATTGAAGAAAATAATGTGTATATAATAAAAGACCTAGTCCTTCAACATTTGTTACGGCATCAAGTAAAGTATATCATTGGATATAAGGATCTTCTAGCATATTTAATTCTACACTTTGAGTTAAACCCGAAAGATTGTTAATGTTATCATATGAATAGAAAACAACTGAATCTTTAATAACAATGTATAGTAAACTTGATAAACAAATAAGAGAAATAACTGCTCCAATTGGTAAATAGCGTTCAATTTTACCTCGTAAAGTTTCTTTTAATTCAGCCTGTTTAATATTTAACATCATAACAACGAATAAAAATACAATAGCAATAGCTCCAATATAAAGAATAAAAAAAAGAATCGCTAGATACTCAGCTCCAAAAAGCATTAAAACGGACCCTGCACCTGCAAAAGCGGCTACCAGAAAAAGAATAGCGTGGATAGGATTTGATGAAGTTACCAAGCAAAAAGCTGATCCAATAGATGCAAATGAGAATAAATAGAATAATATATCGTGAGTATTCATGTTTAAGTTTATTTTTCTGTTACTATATCTCTTTAGGTCTTTATGTTAGAAAATACTTTAAGTCACGAAAATTCTAGACCAAGAATATACGTTGATATGAAAAGGAATAAAGGTGTTTACTTTAAAACTAATTTATTTTAGGGTAAAACCCCTTAAATCTTGAAAGTGACCCTGTAGACCCTTATATATCAAGGTCTCTCAAGGGAGGTTTTAAGTCTAATATTTTTACTTCATAGATAAAACATACTTAGAAGTAGGCTTTAATTTACTAAAGGGTCAAAATGCCTTTTTTTGTAATACTCACACTATTCAAAAATACATCGATATGAAAGCTATTACAAGAGTAAACTTTAAGCATGTTTTTTATTTCGAGTAAATCCCCTTAAATACGCAAAAGGCCTTTATAGAGCTATATATAACAAGGCTTCCCGAAGGGCTTTTTGGCTTAAATATTTTAATCCATTATATGGAATAATCTTAAGAAGTAGGCTTTTATAATCACACTAAAAATATACGGGTGATAGGACTCGAACCTACACGGATTAAACCATTGGCTTCTAAGACCAACCTGGCTACCAATTACAGCACACCCGCTGTTATTCTTTTTATACTTCGTTTTTAATATACTGAACCTATAATAGATGATTCAAAGAATTATCATTATATCCCGCCCTTTCCACTGAAAAGCAGTATTTGCGGTTTAATTTGGTTTGACTAGTCGAGATCGAATGGGATCGTGTCTTATGCACAAATTAAAAAGTATCAGGTTTGTGTTTTAATTATAAAATTAGGTTGAAACATATATTTAATGTAGTATTCAATTATGTGAACATAATTAGGAATGCCATCATTAAAGCGAATAGAGCAATCGCTTCAGTTAGAGCGAATCCTAACATTGTGTAAGTGAATAACTGTCCTTTTAAAGAAGGGTTTCGAGCGTAAGAAGTAATTAGAGAACCGAATACGATTCCAATTCCTGTTCCTACTCCAGCTAGTCCGATTGTAGCACATCCTGCTCCAATCATTTTTGCGGCTTGTAATGTAACGTTCATTGTAGTTAATTTAATTAGTTTTTTTTGATAAAAAAGTCTGTCTTGTTAATATAAGCAACAAGACAGTTTTGTGAATGAAATTAATATAATCTCACAAAGTCTATTTTATGCCTTTGATTATCTAAAAGATTTTAATTAAATTCGACGACGTTTTCTTTGCGTTCGAGCATTACTTTTTGTTTTTTGACCTCGTACAGGTAACCCTTGAGCATTTCGAATACCTCTGTAACTAGAAATTGAACGTAAACGTTGAGCGTCTTCGTTATTTTTTACACGAAGTTTCTCTCCAATAAGAATGTCATAGTCAAGAATAAATTTCTCGAATTTTGATGTAATAAATTGCTGTTTATGTAAACTAAGATTATTAAAAGAAACAGACTTTGGTAAACCTAGTCAATTACAAAAAATATTAGCATTTTTAGGACCCATACCATAGATTTTAGTAAAGGCTTGTCTAATTGGGATATTAGATGGAACTTGGATATCAAAAACTTGTATCATTTTTAAGCTTCTTTACGAGCAAAGACTCAACTAAATACAAAAAGTACAGAAAGAACTGGAAGAATCTGGACAAGAGAATTTGAGAAAATTCCTAATGCTGGTGATAATAGTACCATTTTTGGGAAAACAACTAATACGATAATAAGACCTAAAAGACCATAAAAGAATAAAGCTGCATAATTAGGAACAAATCCGTTTTGAAGATCTTTCGTCGAACGTGAAACCTTTAATAATGTTGCTCGAATTCCTTCAGGACCAAACTGTTCGAAAACAAATTGATCTAATAATCGGAAAGTTACGTTACGCCCAAAAAGCATAGTTTGAATCAGAAAAATTTCATCATAAACTTTATCAAAATATCACTTCTTATTTAAGAAAGCAAAAACTGGCTGTACATAAGGGTGAAATAATAATGTAAAGATAACGTTATTTAAAAACATATACGCTAAAAAAGCTAAGAAACCTCCTAATACAGTAAAAATTAATGGAAGGAATTTAATTGGGAATGCTAAGAAATGAGGCTCTAAAGTTAAAGTTGTTGTTCATCCAAAGAATAATGCGTTACCTCAAAAAGGTGTACCTACTCCAAGGAATAAATCTGCTCCTAAATAACCTGATCACATAGAACCTAACGCTAATGGAAGCAATGCACAAATAACAAGAGGTGCTGGATCGTGAATATGCTCAATAGATTGCTTATAAGCGTTTGTGTTATTTAAGAATGTTAAATATGCTAATCGAAAAGAGTAAAAACTCGTACAAAAAGCGGCCATAACACCTAATCAGAAAGTAAATGAACCACTAACAATATAATGAACTGCTGCGTATTCTAAAATAGCATCCTTAGAATAGAAACCACTTAAAAAAGGAGTACCCATTAAAGCTAAACTACCTAAAAGCATCATAGCATAAGTAAACGGTAAAGAAGATAAAAGACCTCCCATTCGACGCATTTCCTGTTCATCAGCCATAGCATGAATTACACAACCTGCACTTAAGAAAAGTAATGCTTTGAAAAAAGCATGATTAGCTAAATGAAAAAAAGATACTGTGTATTTAGATAAACCACAAGCAAAAGCCATGTAACCTAATTGACTACACGTTGAATAAGCAATAACCTTTTTTAGATCGTTTTGAAGTAAACCCGTTGTAGCAGCGAAAAAAGCTGTTGCCGCACCCATAAAGGCAATAACCATAAGAGCTCGCGGAGCGAATTCAAATAAAGGTGAACATCGTAAAATCATATAAATACCTGCCGTTACCATTGTGGCAGCGTGAATTAATGCAGAAACTGGAGTTGGACCTTCCATAGCATCTGGTAATCACGTGTGAAGACCAATCTGAGAAGATTTTCCTACAGCTCCAATAAATAATAAAAGACAAATACATGTTAACTGATCAACCTCGTAGTTAAAGAAAGAAAAAGTTTGGTTGGCGTATAATGGTGCTAGAGCAAAAATTGTTTCAAACTCAACAGATTTGAATACAACGTAACATGCAATAATACCTAAACCAAAACCTCAATCTCCAACTCGATTCATAACAAAAGCTTTTAAAGCAGCACGGTTAGCACTAATTCGAGAATATCAAAAATTAATTAGAAGAAAAGAACATAAACCTACCCCTTCTCATCCAAAGAACAGCTGCAGAAAATTATCTGCTGAAATTAACATTAACATACAAAAAGTAAATAATGATAAATAAGCCATAAATCGTGGTCGATGAGGATCGTAAGCCATATAATCAATTGAAAATAAATGTACTAATGAAGATACTAAAGTTACAACGATTAACATACAACATGTTAAAGCGTCAAACTGAAATCCTCAATCAGCAATGAAAGTTTCACTATCAAATCAAGAAATCAACTTAATGTGTGTAGGACAACCACATAGTCCTACTTCATAAAAAGCAATACAAGATAAAAATAATGAAGTAAATAAACAACCTGTTGTAATAATACTTGCTCCTTTTGGTCCAAGAAAGCGACCAAAAAGGCCACCTAAGATTGAACCCATCAAAGGAAGAAAAATTATCGATAAATACATTTTTTGCAATGAAATATTCAAAAAAGCATTCACTACATAAAAACAAATATTAATAACGTGTTAAAGGAGAGATACTCAAGTGGTTGACGAGGTTAGCCTGTAAAGCTAATGCACTAGCATCGTAGGTTCGAATCCTACTCTCTTCATTATAGAATCATTTTATAGGACTTATAGAGGAAGTAGCTCAACGGTAGAGCGCCGGACTGTCTATCCGGAGGCTGCGGGTTCAAATCCCGTCTTTCTCGTTATTAAGACTTTGCGTTCTTAGCTCAATTGGATAGAGCAATAGTTTTCGAAGCTATTGGTTGTAGGTTCAAGTCCTACAGAGCGTTTTCGTAGACAGTGTAGCTTAGTTGGTTAAAGCTGTTGACTTTTAATCAGAGGATCGCAGGTTCGAATCCTGCCACTGTTACACATATTTTAACTTTGAAAGCCTTCTTGCTAAAAAGATGATCAACATATTACCTGACGTTTTTTAACTTTATAAAACCATACTAGCGTTTTGAACTCATAAAATAGCCGTCGATGGGTAAAGAAAGAAAAAACTAATAAATAAAATTGTAGACCCTAAGATAAGACTAATTTCTTTACTAAATGGTGCTAATGATACTCATTCTTTTGATTGATCAAAATAAGCTAATTTAATACATCGAATATAATAAAATGAACCAACAACATTAACCAAGATAGCTACTAAAACAGCTAAGTATAAAGACCCGTTTACAGCAGCAAAGAATAAATACATCTTACCTACGAAACCCGCTAAAGGTGGTACTCCAGCAATCGAGAAAAACATGAAAGCAATTGAAATAGCTA
>MDTF01008424.1_pt1 | contig 14065 bp, 14 predicted proteins | sample 811191 | NCBI WGS metagenome assembly MDTF01 (sample SAMN05326649, study PRJNA326480) | marine metagenome | isolation source: seawater | place: Southern Ocean | collected 2011
CAACGTTCTACCGGCATTTTCCACCAGAGGAAATTCAGAAAATTAGACCGGAAATATAAAATCCTATGTCGCGTTACGTACCTTTATGGGATTAGACCCAAATCTCATAAAATCTTACCTTCCCCAATCCCACTTTCTTTTATCATTATTCTTGATCAAACCTTATAAAAAACCAAACCCCTACTATCCATAAAATTTTCACCTCCCTCACCCCAACTTCAATTTTTCGACCCCTTCTTTTTCCCCTTTTAACTATTCTGCTTTTCTTCTTTAAATTCACTTTATTTATTATTTACTTACCCCCTTCCCCTATGCCCCGCCGCCCGCAAACCCTCCTAAACACGCCTCCGCACCTTCCCTGACCTCAGACGATGTTGATTGTTTGAGGTCAGGGAAGGTGCGGAGGCGTAAAAACCCCACTCACAGTTTGCGGGCGGCGGGGCATATACGGATACTATTTCCGTACTTTATTCCGTAAGTAAATACAAGGGAATTTAAAGAAGAGTTTATTTTGAAAGCTCTGTGGAAGAATCTTTTATATCCAAATTTTTAGAAAAAATCGTCTGCGCGGTTGTCTTGATCACAAGGCCATTTTTAATGTCTTCTTGCCTGATCAAAAGGAATTTTTCTAATACTTTAAGATCTCTATCGCTTGTCATATTTTTTAAACTGGCTCGTTATATCCATGCGTCCATGGACCACACCCAGAATATGAATATCGGTTTTTTTGATGATGTAAAAGATGGTGTGTTTTTCAATATTCAAAGATCGATATCCTGATTTAACATCATCACGGTTTCTTCCAATTTCTGGATTATCCAGAAGCTGGTTTATACTCTCTTCTATCAATGACAGATATTTTTGTGTCTGTTTTTCGCCATATGCCGCAAGGGTATATTCGCGTACATTTTTTAAATCGTCTTGTGCACGCGGCGATAAAATAATTTGATACTGTGTCATGCGTTATTCAAGCTGGCAAAAAATTTACTTGTATCCTCTTTAGATTTAAGAACAGCGCCCTGCCCGGCCTCAATTTGGCGCTGCCCTTCTGCTAAATGAGAGCGAAGACGATCCAGCTTCATTTGAGCAACGAAATCATTATTCATCTCCATAAATCGCAAAGCTTCACGCACAACTTCACTGGCATTATTGTAAAGACCGGATTCCACTTTATGTTTCACAATGGCTTCCAGTTCAGGGGTTAATGATACATGCATAATATATTCTCCTTATCCTTCTATTATACAAAGATTGACAATCCTTGTAAATAAATATGAGCTCATATGACACAGACGCTTACTCAAACAGCCTAAACTTTCTGACTGCATTCTTGTTTTTGTTCATCATCATTGCTGAATTCACGCTTCAAATGCCCCATGACAGATTGTTGGAGTTTTAATTCCCCTACTCTGGCTCTGGCAATCATTGCATTGAAATAAGCGCCTGGCTTCATGACGCGGTTCTCGATGCGTAAATTCGCCTGATCGGTCAAAATCACGCAGACAGCAGCGCCAATCCGGCCTAAAGTCAGGCAGGCATAGCCCCAGGAATTTTGAGAAATCCCAAGATGGCCTTTGAGCTGATAGGCCGCCTCAATAAAATCGCCGTGATTCATTGGACGCGCCGCTATTGGTAAATGTTCCTTAAACCGGCTGCTCGAGACATTCAAAAGCTGTTTCAAGGTCACATGCTGTAATCCTGTTTTATGGATGAGGGTTTCTTCGGACTCATCTTGATCCGGTTTGTGCTCCCTGCTCTCTTTTGAAAGTTTTGATCTATCCACTTGCTCAAGATTATCCCTTTGAAGCTCAGAACTTTGACTACTGCTTTCCTGAAAGCTTTGGGCTTCGTCCCTACTGTGATCTAATTTATTAGATTTTTTATGGGTTGTATATTTGTAGTGAGTGACATTTGTGTCGTTTGTGCACGACGCTTTATCTGTTTCTTTTGGTTCATTGTGAGTCACTTGCTCCTCAAACAAGCCTATAATGTTGCCGTGAAGCTCTTTATGGCTTTCAAGAAGACTGCGGAGTGACTTCAAGTCCATATGCGCCCTGATCTGCATCGAGATCGGTGCATAATCTGCTTCCAATAAATTTATTTCCTTATCAGAGATTAAAGCCCCCTCTTCCAGCTCCAGGATCATGCTTCTGATCTGGCGGCGGTAGTAAGAAATCTGGCGTTTGGTTTCCATCCAGGCTCTATCATAAAGCTGTTTTTCTTCTAACTTTGCTTTTAGCTCGGCTCTTAAATAAGCAAGCGGTGTTAAATCTACGCCAAAGGCATATAAAATTTGGCCGCTTTCTTCACAGCGCTGTCCATAGCGGCGGTGATTACCGCTATCATTCCAAGTAATAGCACCGGCTTCAAACAAGCTTTGTTCTAATCTTTGAATTTGGCGCTCTGATACGCCCATATCTAAAGCTGTTCTTGATAGTGATTGATACACAATAGGACGGCTCCCCTGCTCCCAATCAATATCTCTGGTATAAGCCATATAATAATCCAGAAGCTGGATCATTTTAGAACTAAAGCCGCAATGCTTTCCTGCTCGTTTTACCAAAAGAAGAAGATCATAACGATTAACGCCCTCTTCCAATCCGGTGAAGTCTTCACATTGCTCGATTGTATTTCGAAGTTTTGCAGAGCTGATGCGCCCTCCTCCGTGCCGAATATCCGGCAGATTATATTGTGATGTATGTTGCATAGTATCTATAGCTACAAGCTTTTCAAAACCGGCTTCTTCACATTTTCTTTCGATATATGAGGTCTTCAGAAAAGATGTGAATAAGCATAGAAAAACCGTTTGCATCAGTCATTAATGACTTGCATCCGATTCGATTGGGCGATACTATAAAGTTGTAAAGAATTAGAGTATCACTCTTATTTCAAAGACCGCCGCTCCAACGGCGGTTTTTTATTGCTTGGCTTTTAAAAAGCTTTGAACGCTCCTCCTAGAATAGGTTAGTGGACTTGGATGACCCCCAGATAGGGAATCGGAATATCTAAAGACTAACATGATTCACTTATTTGTCCAACATTTTGTCCACAGACATATACACGGACAAAATAGACATTTCATGGACACATTAAAAGCCTTAAATTATAAGCATTGGACAAATTAGTGTCCGCTTTATTGTCCATATACGTGTCCACGGTCACTTTATTTCCGTCCATAGACACTGTTGGACAGGGCTTGAACAAAGTGTCCACACTGTCCATATATGACTTTAGGCTTTGTCCATGAACAAACTATGATACTATAAGCATAGCAATTAAGGAGATTTATAGATGTCCAACAAAACTCTACTTTCAATGTCAGAAGCCGCAAAAATGGTCGGCCTTACAAGGCCTACTTTTTACAGAAAAGTTGATGAGCTTGGAATATCAGTAAACGAGGATGGTGGAAAAAAGCGCGTTGATGTTTCAGAACTTATTCGCGTATTTGGTAATGACTTCACAATGAACAAAGAAGAGTCCAAACTGTCCAAAAGTACGTCCACGGACAAAAGCTCGGACACATCGGAAAATATGGATGCTCGGATTGCTGTTTTAGAAGCTGAGTTGAAAATGGAGAGAGAACTTCGAGAAGAAATCAAAGACGAAATTATTTATTTCAAAGAACAAATTGCCTTAGAAAAAGAAGAAAAGAAAAAAATAACTCTTCTATTGGAAGATCACCGTGACAAGGATGAAAAAGGTGGAGCATGGGAAAAATCTTTTCGTGCCTTAGAGCAGCGTTTAGCCAATCAAGAAAAAGCGGCTAAAGAGCGTGAAGAAAAAGAGCAAAAGCTTATGGATGAAAATAAGCGTATTCGCCAAGCTTACAGCCAGCAGAAAAAAGCTCTTGAAGAAGAAAAATCTAAATCCATCTGGAAAAAGCTATTCGGGTAGAGTAGGGCGCTCGCATATATAAAACCGAACTTGCAAACTATAGTTTGCATCTGATATACTCAAATAATAAGACGTTAATTATGGCTCAAGCGACAAAACCCAAGAAGATTATCTTTTACAGGGACAATAACGAGACTGAGCCATTTACCGCGTGGCTGAATACCTTAAAGGATCAATCCGGCAAGCGCCGAATTATCACAAGGCTTAGACGGCTAGAGCAGGGTAATTATGGGGACTGCAAAGCCTTGGGGCAGGGGGTTCATGAATTACGGTTGTTCTTTGGAGCCGGTTATAGAATTTATTTTGGCGAAGACGGTGACAAAATAGTTGTGATCTTATGCGGCGGTAATAAATCTAGCCAAAGCAAAGATATCGAATTCGCCCAAAATTGTTGGAAGGATTATAAAGATGAGTAAAAAGACATATAGAACATTAGATGATATCGAAGCCGAATATTTCAGCAATCATCCAGATGAGATTGATGCCTATATTGATGAAATATTCGAAGAATACGCCAAAGATGGCGATACAGCGGCTTTACTGGCTTCATTGCGCATTATTGCCAAGGTTAAAGGTATATCGAATATCGCCAATGAAATCGGCATTACTAGGCAGGGCCTACAAAAGGCATTATCCAGCAAGGGCAATCCGCGCCTGGAGAATGTCAATTCTATCATGCAAGCTATGGGCTACCAGCTCATGCCCAAGAAGATCGATACTCATCACGCGGCCAATTAATCAAATCTAAAAATCTTTCGCCGTTTTTGTCGGGTATGAACCGGCAAAAACCAACGGACAATTTAATATTGGGAGTAGGGCGCGTCCCTTTAGGACGCGCGGTCGGCGAAACGCCTCCTCTCGTTTAAAATAAAGCAAGCTGCTTACTATTTTCCTTGTATTGCTTCCATTCTAGGCGCTCTGCCTCTTGATTCAGCCAAGCTCTTACAAAATCCTCCGGCGTTTTAAAATCTGATAAAAGCGGGGCAGGGGAGAAGTAAGAGCGGTAGCCGGTTTCTGTGACCGGCAAGCGCTCCTTTGCTCTTAACTCGATATGGATTAGGGGATAGCCGTAAATTCTCTCATATGATTTGGAATAACTCTCAATATAAGTGATTTCAATCTCGATTCCTTGCCAGTTGATTGTTTTGATCATATCAGCCTCCCTTAATCTATGCGGTAAATATAATTTGTACCTGCAATAACGGCCTCGGCGTAATCCATAGAAGCGTCAAGAGCGACTGACATTAAATTTTGCTCCCACGAGGAATGACCGGAAGGGCAGAGGACAATTTCATGACAGACGGAAGCGATGAGCACCTCTACTCTGGACGGCGCGAGGGCCCAAGCCCTTAGAAAATAGAAGAAGATAAATTACATTACCTTTGACCTTGACCCAAAAATACAAAATTCACCACAATACAACTACGTTTTTCACCACAGTCATACTACAATTTTCACCACTTATACTTGCCAGGAACTATAAACAATGCTTAACTCACGGTATGTATAGAAGGAATATCACAGCTTCAGTCATAGAAGCTTTAGCAGACACGCCCGTTATTTTAGTGAATGGTGCACGCCAGACAGGCAAAAGCACTCTGTGCAAAAAAATAGTAGATGAAGGCGCTTTTCAAGGAAACTTCGTCACTATGGACGATCCTGCCACTTTACTAGCGGCTCAAAAAGACCCTCTAGGCTTTCTGGAGGACTTGGGCAAACATGTCATTATTGATGAGGTTCAAAGAACGCCAAAGCTGTTTTTATCTATAAAAAAACTTGTAGATTCAGATAGAAAAGGCAGACGCATCATATTAACCGGCTCTGCCGATGTTATGATGTTGCCTAGAGTAGGGGACTCGCTGGCAGGGCGTATAGAAATTCATAACCTCTAGCCGCTCTCACAAGACGAAATTGAAGGCAAGAGATCAAACTTTCTCAATACGCTTATAGACATCAATAGCAAATTTTCCACTTCAAATATCTCATGGGACGACATAGCCGCAAGAATGAGAGTAGGGGGATATCCTGAATCAATAGCCCGTGTCTCATCATCCAGACGGAATAAATGGTTCTCTGACTATATAACGGCTATTTTACAAAAGGATATTCGGGAGCTAGCCAATATCGAGGGACTATCTGAAATTCCAAATATCCTTAAACTGATTGCGACCAGAGTCGGAAGCACCATTACTGCGATGCATCAGTGAAATGTCAGCAATGGCGGTTTGCGTCAGGTCTTCTTTTGTAAGTAACGGAAGCAGTCGTTGCGTCAGGTCTGCCATTCGCTGGGCAAGGTACTGATCAGACATAATTGTAATCCTCGAGCTGTGGCTAAGTTCACCCTTTAAATGAGATTCATCAGTATAGGTGTGGGTGTTGTGTTTCGACCAGTAAATGGCTCAGGGAATGTAGTATTAGGCAAGTATTGCGGAGGATCTTACATCTCTTAGCGTGTTTAATCCTGAAACATTATGCCTTTGGAAAGTTTTGCAATACCATGTCGGCAACCGCGTATAAATCCTCAGTAGAGGCACCATTATTAGCTTGTACTGACATGCCCTGCAGTACTGTGCCGATATAGCGCGATAAAATAGCCGCATCGACATGCTGTGGCAGGTCGCCATCCTGCTGTGCTTGTTCAAAACGTTTCTGGAGTGCTTGCTGGCCGTCTAATCTGCGTTTAACTAACGCATCTTTAACGGTGGCTGAAGCTTCGCTGCAGGACAGCGCGCCGTGAACAGTGACACAGCCTTGAGGGTGATCCGCGTTGGCCATTCTGTCGGCAGCTCCGCGCAGCATCGATTGCACTACTAAGTATGCAGTTTTCTGTTCCATTGCCGGATAAAAGAAGGCATCAGGTCGTTTTTCATAGAGGTCGATAGCCTGCAAAAACAGCTGCTCTTTATTACCAAAAGCAGAGTAGAGGCTGGGTTTATTAATACCCATCACCTTTGTCAGGTCGCTCAATGAGGTGCCTTCGTAGCCATTACGCCAAAACAGTTCTAGCGCTTTGCCCAGTGTTTCTTCTTTATTAAAAGCACATGGCCGTCCGCGACAAACCGTTTGAGTTTTCGTTGTCATAGCTATACTCCTCATCGACACTTTAATGCCCTTGCTGGCACGCTCACATAGTAAACAGGCGGGCGAATACTGTCCAGCGATACTCTGTCGGATTCTGCTGCGGTAAAAAGGCCGCTGGCATCAATCGGAAACAGAGATTTCATATCGACTCTATAGAAATAGGCAAGTAGTCAGCAGTTTTCGGCACGCTAATTTCTACCTGCAATAACTATACTTTACCTCGTATTAAAGGCGGCCTGTTTTTGGTTGCTTCAGTTGTTCTTACGTCGTTTTTCTGTATTTAGTTCAAAATAAACATCAATTTTACCGATCAGTACAAAATTAATTTGACAGTAACTTCGATTTCTATATTCTTACCGAACGGTACATAAATAGCTAGTTTTATTTGATGCAACTTTTTGCAGCATAGGGCAATAATTTGGAGAGCAAGGCCATGAGTACGACAAACACGTTAAAATTTCTTTTAGGAGGTATTGCTGCGCTGGTATTAGCCGCGTGCAGCAATCCGGAAGCAGCGGAAGAGACTGCGGCACCGGCTCCGCCGCAAGTTAGCGTAGCGCAGGTGGTGCATGAGCGAATCACCGAATGGGATGAATTCACCGGCCGTTTGCAAGCGCCACAGACGGTTCAGTTGATACCCCGAGTTTCTGGTTATATCGAGGAAGTTCATTTCAACGAGGGGGCTCTGGTAGATAAAGGAGACTTGCTGGTACAGATTGATCCTAAACCTTTCGCTACCGAAGTTGCGCGGCTTAAAGCTGAGCTGCAAAGTGCGCAAAGCGCTGCGGTTCAGGCGGAAAAGGAATACCGGCGGGCTGAAAAACTCAGTAGCCAGCGGGCAATTTCTGCTGAACTACTGGACAGTCGTTTAGCTCGTAAACAGCAAACAGCGGCAACAGTAGCTTCGGTTGAAGCTGCACTTGAACGCGCTGAACTCGACTTAAGCTACACCCGCATTACCGCGCCTATTAGCGGCCGGGTATCTTATGCTCAGGTTACCGCCGGTAACTTTGTGAGCGCGGGACAAAGTCAAATTACCAGCCTGGTTTCAACCGAGAAAATGTATGCGTATTTCGATGTAGACGAGCAGAGCTACCTCAAGTACGCACGTCTGGCTGAAACAGGGAAACGAGCTGATACCCGCGACTCGACCTCGAACCCCGTTTATATGGCACTGGCTAACGACAGCAATTATCAGCACGTAGGCCGGGTCGATTTTGTCGATAACCGCATTGATGCGCAAACCGGCACTATTCGTGTACGAGCCAGTTTCCCTAACGATGACAACGACTTGTTACCTGGTCTATTTGCCCGTATTCGTTTGGTGGGCAGCGACTCTTATGAAGGCATTTTGATTGACGAAAAGGCTGTTGGAACCGACCTGAATAACAAGTTTGTATTGGTGGTTAATAGTAATAATGAGCTGGAGTATCGGGCGATTGAGCTGGGTGAAAAAGTTAATGGCCTGCGCATAGTGACAGAAGGTTTAACGCCAAAGGACAAAATTGTAGTGAACGGTTTGCAGCGAGTTAGAGCCAATATGAAAGTTGATCCTCAACTGGTGCCAATGGCAAGCAGTGAGCAACTGGTCCGGTTGCGTAAAGTGCAACAGTTGCTGGACGAAGCCAATAACGAGTTAACGGCGCAGACATCTACAGAAGATAACCACGGTTAAGGGGTACTGAATGTTTTCTCAATTTTTTATCCGACGGCCGATTTTTGCCGCGGTTATCTCGCTGTTGTTCTTTATTACCGGTGCGATAGCGGTATGGCAACTGCCTATTACCGAATACCCGGTGGTGGCGCCACCAACGGTTGTAGTAACGGCTAACTACCCGGGTGCTAACCCCAAAGTCATAGCGGAAACTGTGGCCTCGCCACTGGAGCAGGAAATTAATGGTGTGGAGGATATGTTGTATATGTCCTCTCAGGCCACCTCGGATGGTCGTATGACACTGACCGTTACCTTTGCTATCGGTACCGACGTCAATTTAGCGCAAACTCAGGTGCAAAGCCGGGTAGAGCGAGCCAAACCGCGCCTGCCACAGGTGGTGCAGCGCTTGGGGGTAGTGACTGAGAAGTCGTCTCCAAATGAAACCATGATGGTGCATCTAACCTCACCGGATGATCGCTACGACATGCTGTACCTGTCGAATTATGCGAACTTAAATATCAAAGACGAACTGGCGCGTATAGAAGGCGTTGGGGCGGTCAAGTTATTTGGCGCTGGCGAATACAGCATGCGGGTCTGGCTGGATCCTAATAAGGTGTCCGCACTGGGTTTGTCCCCGGCGCAAATTACCGAGGCAATTCGTGAGCAAAACCAACAGGCGGCAGCTGGCAGTTTGGGTTCTCAGCCAAGCGGTGACGCTGATTTTCAGTTGCTTATCAATGTGAAAGGCCGTCTGACAGACGTCGAAGAGTTTGAAGACATTATTATCAAGGTGGGCGAGAACGGCGAGATCAGTCGCTTAAAAGATGTCGCCCGTGTTGAGCTTGGCGCTTCAACTTATGCGCTGCGCTCGTTACTGAACAATAAAGACGCGGTAGCGCTTCCTATTTTCCAGGCGTCTGGCTCCAATGCCATTCAAATTTCTGACGATGTTCGCTCCAAAATGGCGGAATTGTCGAAAGGTTTTCCTGACGGTTTAACGTACGACATTGTGTACGACACAACCGTTTTTGTGCGCAGCTCTATTGATGCGGTAGTGAAAACTCTGCTCGAAGCTGTATTGTTGGTGGTACTGGTTGTGGTGCTGTTTTTGCAAACCTGGCGCGCCTCAATTATTCCTTTGGTCGCGGTACCGGTGTCGCTGGTTGGAACCTTTGCCTTCATGCACTTGCTGGGCTTTTCGTTAAACACCTTGTCGCTGTTTGGGCTGGTGCTGGCTATTGGTATCGTCGTGGATGACGCCATTGTGGTGGTGGAAAACGTAGAGCGGAATATTAGCGAAGGTTTGTCCCCCATTGCTGCTACACAAAAAGCCATGAAAGAGGTGACTGGTCCTATTGTCGCGACGACACTGGTGCTGGCAGCGGTATTTATTCCAACCGCCTTTATGTCGGGCTTAACCGGTCAGTTTTATAAGCAGTTTGCGTTAACCATTACCATTTCTACCTTTATCTCATCCATCAATTCACTAACGCTGAGCCCTGCATTGGCGGCGCTTCTGTTAAAAGGTCATGGCGAGAAAAAAGACATACTGACCCGCGGTATGGATAAGCTGTTAGGCCGTTGGTTATTTGAACCCTTTAACCGCTTTTTTGCCCGTTTGTCTAAAGGTTACGGCTGGCTGGTTAAAAAAGTGATCCGCTATGGCGTCATTGTAGGCGTTCTGTATGTGGCTTTATTAGGGTTAACCGGTCTGCAGTTTGCGACGACTCCTACTGGTTATGTGCCCAGTCAGGACAAGCAATACCTGGTGGGTTTTGCACAATTGCCGGATGCCGCTTCGCTGGATCGCACCGCTGCGGTCATTAAAGAAATGTCGAGTATTGCCTTGGATCATCCGGGTGTGGCGAACTCAATTGCCTTTCCGGGTCTGAGTATTAACGGTTTAACTAACAGTCCGAATTCCGGAATTGTGTTTGTGTCGCTAACTGACTTTGATGAGCGAACGGATTCTTCAATGTCGGCTAATGCAATAGCGGGCGCATTGAACCAGAAGTTCGCGGCTATTGATGAAGCTTACGTTGCCATATTCCCGCCCCCGCCAGTGCAAGGGTTAGGGACTATTGGTGGTTTCCGTCTGCAAATACAAGACCGTGCTAACCATGGTTACGAAGAGCTGTATAAGGTCAATATGGAGGTGATGCAAAAGGCCTGGGCGACGCCTGAACTGACCGGCGTATTTTCCAGTTATCAGGTGAATGTGCCGCAGCTTGATATCGATGTCGACCGTACGAAAGCTAAGCAACAAGATGTGAGCCTGGATGAGGTATTCCAGACTTTGCAGGCTTATATGGGCTCAGTGTATGTGAATGACTTTAACCGGTTCGGGCGTACCTATCAGGTGAATATGCAGGCAGATGAGCAGTTTCGCCAAACGCCTGAGCAAATCAGTCAGCTGAAAGTGCGTAACGGCAGTGGTGAAATGGTTCCTGTGGGCTCCTTTATGAACATTACCAACACCGCAGGACCGGATAGAGTCATGCATTACAACGGCTTTACCACCGCTGAAATTAACGGTGGTCCTGCGCCGGGTTACAGCACAGGGGAAGCACAGGCGGCCATTGAAAAAATTCTCGCTGAAACCTTGCCGAACGGCATGACCTACGAGTGGACAGAACTGACTTACCAGCAAATTCTGGCCGGTAATGCGGGCATGTTCATTTATCCGCTGGTTATCTTGCTGGTCTTTATGGTGCTGGCTGCGCAGTACGAAAGCTTAACTTTGCCGTTGGCCATCATCCTGATTATTCCGATGACCCTGTTATCGGCGTTAAGCGGTGTGCTTATCTATGGCGGGGACAACAACATTCTTACCCAGATAGGTTTAATTGTGCTGGTGGGGCTGGCGGCGAAGAACGCCATTCTAATTGTCGAGTTTGCCAAAGAGCTGCAGGACCACGGTATGAGTACCATGGAAGCCATTCTGGAAGCCGGTCGCCTGCGTTTGCGCCCCATACTGATGACGTCTATTGCCTTTATTATGGGTGTGGTGCCTATGGTCTTCTCCACCGGTGCCGGCGCTGAAATGCGCCAGGCCATGGGCGTTGCCGTGTTCTCCGGCATGATTGGTGTCACCATTTTCGGTCTCATTTTAACGCCGCTGTTCTACTACATGTTGGCTAAACGTGGCGAGAAAAAGGCGCTACCAGAGCCAACGGAAAGCTCTTCGGAGGAAAACAAACATGCGTAATACAGTGAAGCTATCAACCCTTGCTCTACTCGTGGCGTCGCTAAGCGCCTGCTCTGCCGGGCCGGACTACCAAAGGCCGGAGAAGGTAGAAAGCATTAACCTAAGCCAGCCGTATCAGCAGGCCGAGCAGGCTTTGAACTGGTGGCAGGCGTTTGACGATGCTGAGCTTAATCAGTTGGTAGAGCGTGCTCTGGAGCAGAACCGTACCCTGGCGCAAGCCAGGGCGAATGTCGACCGGGCTTATGCGGTATTTCGTGATGCCGACAACGATTCATGGCCGAAAGGGACGCTGGAAACAGGTTATCAGGCGAGTGAAAACAATACTCTGTCGGCAGACGATGATGACGTTATTACCCGCTGGTACAGCAGCGGTATTACCCGCGGGTACAGCAGCGGTGCCAACTTAAGCTGGGATCTGGACTTGTTCGGCAAATTACGTCGAGCCAGTGAAGCGGCGGAGGCTCAGGCGCAGCAAGCCGATATTCTCTGGCGCGACGCGCAAGTGCGACTGATCAGTCAGGTGGCCACCAGCTACGGCGAATATCGTGGAGCGCAGTTGCGGCTGGAGGTTGCCGAAGAAAATCTGGAAAACCTGCAGCAAAGTCGTGCCATAGTGCTGGCCAGATTAGAGGTCGGCATGGCTTCGGAGCTGGAGTTAGCACAAATTGACGTGCAATTGCACCGGGTGAAAGCGTCAGTGCCCGCATACCGGGAAGCGCTATCGGCGGCGGATGCAACCTTGTCAGCATTGTTGGCGTTAGAACCGGGTCAGCTGGAGTTAAGTGCTGATCCGCAATTGCCCGAGCTAAAGCGTCCGGTGGCTGTGGTCGACGGTGAGAACTATCTGCGCCATCGGGCGGACGTGGCAAGTAGCGAGCGGCTATTAGCAGCTCGTACGGCAAATATTGGTGTGGCGACAGCGGATTTATATCCGAACCTCTCGGTGCGTGGTTTTCTCGGCTTTTTATCCGGCCCCGGGTTAACACTGGGTAGTGAAACACAAAGCTGGTCAGTGGCACCGAGTTTAAGTTGGCAGGCTGCCGATTTAGGTTCGGTAAAAGCACGTATCCGTCAGGCCGAAGCCAGTGCGCAAATGGCACTGGCTCAGTTCGAGCAACAGGTATTTGACGCTATTAACGAAATGCAGTTATCGCTGAACAGTTACAACCTGAGCCGCGAGCAGCAACTTAATACAGAGCAACAGTGGCAGGCCAGTAAAAAGGCCGTAGAAATTGCCCGTCAGCGATATGAAGCGGGTAGCAACGAGTTCCTGGATTTGCTCGATGCCGAACGTGAACTGCTGCGCAGTCGCGACCAGTTGGCTCAACTGCAAGAACAGAGCTTTGTCCGCTTAGTCGATATCTACCGGAACTTTGGTGGCGGCATCCAGTTAAGGTAAATAGAACTTTAACCCAGGATCCGCAATAAGCAGATGGGGTGAGTATTCATAAAAAGGTGATTCCAAAGTAAAAGTTTTTTGATGGACGCTGACCCTGTCATTTAAGTGAAAACAACAAGTATGTTGGTGAACAACTATGTCTACCTATTTGCTGATCAACAGTGACACTTTGTTAGCTAAGCAGTTTGTGAAAACAATTCGACCTTCGGACGACGCCGTTTGGGAATTACATTTCGCAGAGGCAAGTGTGACTGAAGAAAGAAATAATGAAGCTCCACACCTGAGTGTCTGTGATCCTGAAGATGACTGGCGCCTGAATTATGAACTTGAGAGAGCCTTTTTGGAGTTCGGCTATTTTGACGACGTCATCTTATTTCCGGGGGCTCTCAAGTTTGGTGCAATTGAAGCAATTCCATCCCGCACCATTAATGAACAGGTCTCCAGACAAATAACTTCTGTCATTGAGATATACAGAATACTGGCGGACAAGCTGAGGTCGCACAAATCGTGTCATATCACTCAATTTCTTTATGAAGAGTCTTATGAATTCAGTGCCTTGTCGTCTCTGCCTATGGCAGTAAACGGAGCGCTTCGCGGACTGGTGAATGGTTTACGAAAGGAATTTCTGACGCTTAATGTTGATATAGATATTGAGTTTTTAAAACCGGATTATAAAGATTTTATTAATAAGGGTATACGGATTTAATGGTTGATGGGGCACCTTTACCCCACCAACCTGATACCATTATCAGATGGTTGATAGATCGACTCCGTAGTTGAGTTCCTCTGCGAAGTCCGGCAGTCCGTAACCGATGGTTTTCTTGTAGAA
>MDTF01004989.1_pt1 | contig 14061 bp, 12 predicted proteins | sample 811191 | NCBI WGS metagenome assembly MDTF01 (sample SAMN05326649, study PRJNA326480) | marine metagenome | isolation source: seawater | place: Southern Ocean | collected 2011
GCTGGTATCAGTGATGCGCAGAAGCGGGAGATTGTGGAGGGGGTTAGGTTGCCTGTGGGCTGAGGCGTTGTGATCCCCCCGTCCGGCTGCCCTTCGCGGTAAGGCCGCATGGCCGCATGCCCGACGGACCGTAGGACCGTTCTCACCCGAGATGTGTCCAGTTACGACGGCGGCTGCGAAGCAACAAAAAATAGTCCATAAAAGTCTTGGAAAAATTGGAGCCTGACGGACAAAATGAGCACCTACTTTCGGAAAGAATCGAAAGCTAAATGCACGTCATCACTCACTAGACAGTTCCTTAACCTCTGCGCGCTAGCGATCTGTTTCGGCAAAGATTCCTTCTAGGAGTATAACGCGGGTATCTTGAATAGGTCAGGCCACATCGCTTGGAAGGATATCGTCGGGCAGATTTTGGAAACATACAGGACGCAGCCAGCGGCGGATTGACATCGTGCCCACGGATGTTGCGCCAAAGTTGGTCGACGCTGGATACGGGCCACCGTGAACCATTGTGTCGCTAACTTCGACACCCGTGGGAAACCCGTTGCAGAGAATTCGTCCTGCTTTGCGTTCCAATGTTGGCAGTAACCCACGCGCTAAATCGGTATCATCGCGGTCCATATGTATAGTACAGGTCAACTGCCCCTTCAGGCTTTGCGCAACGATACGCATTTGTTCTTCGTCCTTTACAGTGACGATCAGACCAAGCGGACCAAAGACTTCTTCGCCCAACGCATCCTCGGACAACCAAGCATCGCCGTCTGTGCGATAGAGGAAGGGTGTAGCGGTACGTCCATCGCAGCTCGTCGTCAGCAAGTCTTGCACACCCATCGTAGCTGCAACACGATTGCGCCCACTGCGATACGCGGCCGCCATTCCGTCGGTCAGCATTGTTTGTGCGCCAATGTCTGAAAGCACGGAAGTGGCGGTAGCAGCGAAAGCATCGGCCTCGGGGCCATCAATTAGCACGGCAATGCTCGGGTTGGTGCAAAACTGCCCCGCGCCCATGGTTAAAGAACCTGCCCATCCATTGGCAATCTCGCGGCTGCGGTCCTTAAGCGCATGGGGCAACAGAAACATTGGATTGACCGATCCAAGTTCGCCAAAGAACGGAATTGGATCGGGGCGTGCGGCGCAAAGATCGAACAAAGCGCGCCCACCGCCGAGGGAGCCGGTGAACCCGACCGCTGTGATCAGCGGGTGCTGGACAAGAGCGTGTCCGACGTCGCGATTACCCCCTTGGATAAGTGAGAAGACACCCGCAGGCATCCCCGTCGACTCAATTGCTGCGAGAATGGCTTGGGCGACGATATCACCGGTGCCAGGGTGGGCCGAGTGCCCTTTGACGACAACGGGGCAGCCAGCAGCGAGCGCCGATGCGGTGTCCCCACCCGCCACGGAAAAGGCCAGCGGGAAATTGGATGCACCAAAGACGGCAACAGGACCGACTGGCCTCTGGATCATGCGCATATCGGGGCGTGGCAATGGCTTGCGATCAGGCATAGCCACATCATGACGTCGGTCAAGATAAGCGCCGTCTTCGATGTGATCTGCAAAAAGGCGTAATTGGCCGACAGTGCGACCCCGCTCTCCCTCAAGGCGCCCAGCAGGGAGGCCGGTTTCGAGTGTCCCGATATTGGTGATGTCGGCACCACGCGCGTCAATTTCATCGGCGATAGCGCGCAAGAATTTGGCGCGTTCCGCACGAGTAACGGCTGAGTATACGGCGAAATCGCGTTCAGCGGCACTCACTGCACGGGCAACCAGATCTGGCGAACCAACAGCAAATTCGGCGGCTTCGCCACTCACCGGCATGTTGGCAAAAGTCTGATCCGAACCGACCCAATCACCTGCAATCAAATGTTTTCCCGTAAGCATCTAGATGGTCCTTATATGAGGTTGCGTGCAGCCAGATTTCGCATCATGGCACGTGGCCCGAATGTCCATTCGGGACAATCGGTTGAAAGTGAGACACGGTTCGTCAGTTCACCGAGGTCTGGGCAGGAAATATGCACTAGGTCGCCAATTTTATGAGTGAAGCCTTCTCCAGGTACGTCGCGGTCTTCAGTGGGGGCAAAGAGAGTCCCCAAGAATAGCATCAAACCGTCCGGATATTGGTGATGTCGGCCGATTGTTTGCGCGACAAGATCAGCAGGGTCGCGGCTGATCTCGGCCATGACTGAATTGCCCTCGAGCACATAGCCGTCGGTGCCTTCGACACGCAGTTTGACCTTTGCTTGGCGTACGTCGTCCAGCCCATACTCGTCGTCAAACAGCCGGATAAATGGACCGATCGAACAAGACGCATTGTTGTCTTTTGCCTTCGACAACAACAATGCTGATCGGCCCTCAACGTCACGCAAGTTTACATCATTTCCAAGCGTCGCCCCGACGATGCGCCCGTCCGGCGACACCGCCAGAACAATTTCAGGTTCGGGATTGTTCCAATTTGATATCGGGTGAAGCCCGATGTCCGCCCCATGGCCCACGGAGGACAGAATCTGCGCTTTCGAGAACGTTTCTGCATCGGGGCCAATCCCGACTTCGAGGTATTGGCTCCATAACCCTTCTGCGATCAGCGCGTCCTTGATTTTGGCGGCCTCAGATGAGCCGGGGACCAGGTTGCGTAGACTGTCACCTATCAGTTTGCCAACCCGTTCGCGGATCGCCACGGCCTTTGCCGGATCACCCGCTGCGCGTTCTTCGATGACCCGTTCGACCATGGATCGCGCAAACGTGACGCCACACGCCTTTACCGACTGAAAGTCGCATGGTGCCAAGAGATGCACCGTTTTTGGGTCGGTGCCCACGACGGCCATAACATCGGCAACTGGCCCAATTTCTATGCCGCTAGCGGTCCTCACGAAACCTGCTGGATCGGGCATGGCACAGATATCGGCAACCAACGGCGCCGTGCGTGATGTGATGTCGTAAACGATCCCGTCGCGTACGGTGACCACGATTGGGCCATCGACATCCGGTGACCACATACGTCCAACAAATAGTGGAGTTGATGGCATTTCTTTTCTCTTTCAGTGGTTTGCGAAGGCAAGCTCGAGAATCTCACCCTCTGACATTTGGTCCCGTGTTAGGCTGCCGACCAGCTCACCTTGCGAAAAGACAACGCAGCGGTCAGCGATTGCAAGAACCTCCGGCAACTCGGACGATGCCACGATGACCGACATGCCGCGCGAGGCCAGATCGTGAATGATCTCATAGATTTCCGATTTCGCACCCACGTCGACCCCGTGCGTCGGTTCGTCCAACAACAACAAGCGCGGTTCGACCATCACAGCGCGTGCGAAGACCGCCTTTTGTTGATTGCCGCCGGACAGCCGCGTGATGGTTTGTTTGGCATTTTCCATTTTGATGCGAAGCGACGTCGCGAGGTGAGCAGCGCTGCATTCCTCTACTGTCGTACGCATCAAGCCGAAGTTTGACAGCCGGTCCAGGCTTGAGGCAGTGATATTGCGCTCGACGCTGTGGCTGGGGAAAATACCGCGCACCTTGCGGCCCTCGGGAACCATCGCGATACCACTACGAACGGCCGTTGGCACATGCCCAAGACGCAGTTTGGTTTCACCTATCTGAACGTCTCCAGCCGCGGCCTTTCGAAACCCAAAGAGCGTTTCCATGAACTCTGTCCGGCCGGCACCGACGAGTCCAAAAAGCGCGACGACTTCACCCGCGTCAAGCTCAAGATCAACAGGGTGCAAATGGTCAGTATCACGTAGTCCCTTGATAGAAACTTGTTTGTGGCCCGTCTGGATCGCGCTGCCCTTCCACTGAAATGTAGAGCTCTTGCCCACCATGTGATGGATCAGCCTCGCCTTGTCCGTCTGTGATGCGACTTCGTCACTGACCAACGCGCCGTCACGCAGCACGACGATACGGTCGCAATGGGTCAGGGCTTCTTCAAGTTTGTGCGTGATAAAGATCACCGCGACGCCAGCTTCCGCCAATGTGTGTACAAGCTCAAACAGCTTGGCCGCCTCGACCGAGGTCAGCGACGACGTCGGTTCGTCGAGAATGAGAAGACTCGGCCGCACCACCACGGCCTTGGCGATTTCAATCAGTTGTTGCTGGCCGGGCCGCAACGTATCAACGCTTGTGTTTGGATTAAGGTCCGTTAGTCCGACTGCGGCCAGAGCGTCCTTAGAGCGTTCGGCCATGGCCGCGCGGTCAATGATGCCAGTTCTACCGGCAAGGTAATCACCAAGAAAGATATTCTCGGCAACGCTTAGTGAGCCGATTGTCGAAAGCTCCTGATGGACAAAGCGAATGCCGATATCAATGCCATCACGTACCGAGCGCAGGTCGAGTTCCTGACCGTCCAGTCGGATGCTTCCTGTGTCCTGGCGCAGGCTGCCGCTGACGAGATTCATCAACGTGCTCTTGCCAGCACCGTTTTCCCCCAGAAGCCCAACAACCGTTCCGGCCTGCACGCTTAGGTCAACGCCATGCAGCACCTGGACAGGGCCGAACGATTTGGTGACACCAGAGATGTCTAAACGGTTTTGGGTCATCTTGTCCTCGGGTGGGGTTGGGGCCTCAGAAAAATCTCTGAAGCCCCAGCTACGTGTGTCGGATTAGTTCTGCATGCCGTCCGGTGTCAAAAGGTTACCGTCAACATAAAGGACGTCTTCAGCAGGCGTTTCACCTGTCACCAGATAGTTGTGCATCATGACCGTCGCATCGAATGCTTGGCGGAATGGTGCCTGATCAATCAGACCTGCCATTTCACCGGTTTCGATATAGGCAGTGTTATCAGGCGTATGGTCGAACCCGACCACGCCCACCGTTCCGACCAGATCAAGATCACGCACCGCACGCGCGGCGCCAAACGGGCCACCCGCTGTCACATAGATCATCTTCAGGTCGGGGTTGGCGGTAAACATGTCCTGCACCTGAGAATAGGCGACCTCGGCTCGGTCCTGGTTCTCGAAAGGCCCAATGATCTCAACATCGGGGTAATTCTCAGCCAGAAAATCAACTGCACCGTTCATGCGCTGGGTGTGTTGCACAGCGCCGAAATAGCCTGTGATCACGCCCAGTTTGCCTTCACCGCCCATTTCATCAGCCATGAATGCACCAAGTTGCGCACCCGCAGCGGTTGCGTTTTGCCCAATGAATAGGATCCTCTCGGACGGGACGCTGCCTTCGGCGATGATGTTGATCGTGGGAACGCCAGCTTCGGCAGCCTCATTGATCGCACGTTCGGTGCCATCGAAAATCGGTACAGTTACGATGCCGTCATAGCCTTGGGCCACCGCAGCCTCGATACCCGCAATAACGGCCTCGGCAGTCAGATTGTCGCCAAGGTCGATGTAATCGACAGTTGTGTTGAAGCCCGCAAGATATTCAGTCGCTGATTCGGCACCATCAATCACGGGAACCCAGAACGGGTTGTTCTGGAATGCCATAAAGGCGATCCGCAGGCCCTCACCGTCGTTTTCGACGGCTTCGACAGTCCCGCCGTCAGGCAGATGGCCGTCGGCGAATGCGCCACCGGCGAAAGTGCCGAATGCGATAGCAAGTGTTGTGCCAAGAAGTTGGCGTTTGGTAGTGATCCACATGTTTGATTCTCCTTTTGGGATGTGGTGGGTAGTTACGTAGAAATCAGTCTTCACGGCCGCGCTGGATCCCGTCGATCCCAACAGCCAACACAATGACGAACCCTTTGGTGACAACCTGCCAATGCGATGATATTCCTAGCATAACAAAGGCGTTGCCCAACAGGGCCATCAACAGCGCACCCAGGATCACACCGGGAATTGACCCGCGCCCTCCCGAAAGAGCAGTGCCGCCCAAAATGACCGCCGCGATCACGTCAAGCTCATATCCTCGCCCCAGGTCAGGGCTAGCCGAATTCAGGTTCCCGGCAAGGATCAGCCCGCCAAGCCCCGCAAGCAGGCCCGAGATGACAAAGACCATGACGCGCGTCCGGTCGACGTCGATCCCCGCGAGACGGGCTGCTGTCGGGTTGTCACCGGTCGCATAAATGTTGCGCCCCGCCCGGGTGCGAGCCGCAAGAAAAAAGAAGGCAAAAGCCAGAATAAACATCAATGCCAGGGAAACAGGAACGTCGGCGATGCGCCCAGCACCCAGCCACGAGGCCCAGCCACTAAAACTGACGGGGATGCCGCCAGTCATCAAAAGAGCAATGCCACGGGCGATCGACAATGTGCCAAGCGTTGCGATGAACGGATTGATATGAAACCGAGTATACAGAATGGCATTGAACAGCCCTGCAAAAAACCCCGCACCCAGGGCACCGCCGATTCCGAGAATCTGGCTTCCAGTGGCTTGTGCGACGACCGCGCCAGTAACAGCAGACAGGCCGATCACCGAGCCGACAGACAGGTCGATGCCGCGCGCGATGATCACCAGTGTTTGCCCCAGAGCAACAATTGCGACGACCGAGGCCTGACGGCCAATGTTCAACAGATTTCTTTGTGTGAAAAAGAACTCATTGGCAAAAGACATGAAGATGACGACCAGCAGCAAAATGATCGCCACAGACGTTTCGCGACGTGCAAGCAGCCGTGTTATGAAGCTCAGACCCGATTTCGTTTCCGTCGTCATGTGATCGCTCACTTCCTGTTCTAGGTGCCCTTGAAATTCGGGGCGCGTTTCTCGGCGAAGGCTTTGCGCCCTTCACTTGCGTCATCGGTTGCCATGCAGATCGTCTGAAGGTCGCGTTCGTAGGCGATGGCCTCGGACAGCGGCATCGACATGGCGGCATGAATATTGGCTTTGGCGGTTTCAGCCGCGATCGGTGCTCGTGAGGCGATGATACCGGCGAGTTCAACTGCGCGGTCGTGCAGCATGCCTGCGGGCATGGCTTCACTGATCAACCCCCAATCGAGCGCTTGCTGGGCGTCGATGGGATCCCCTGTCAGCACCATTTTGGCGGCATTTGACGCGCCAATGGATTGGGTCAGGTGCACGACCATTCCACCGCCGCCAATCCACCCCAGCTTGATTTCGGGGGCGGCAAATTTTGCACTGTCAGCTGCAATGCGGATATCGCATGACATTGCCATTTCCAGCCCGCCGCCCAGGGCATAGCCATTGACGGCGGCAATTGACGGCACCCGAAGGCTGCGCAGCGCATCGCAATATTCGGGACGGTTGCGGAAATCCCACGGCGTTTCATAGCGGTCGAGGTCAGAAATGTCAGAGCCGGCACAAAACGCGCGGTCCCCGGCGCCGGTCAGAACGACGGCCCGAACCGCGCGGTCATTGTTGCATTCAGATACGGCGTCGATCATCGCCTGCGCCATCTCTGGGGTCATGGCATTGAGCTTTTCAGGACGGTTGTATGTAATTACGCCAATCGCGCCGATCCGTTCAAAGAGCAATTTTTCGGTCATGCAGTTTCCTTTCCGGTCCGTGGCAGGCTGGCGTCAAACATGTCCGACAGGTTGTGCGCGACGAGGGCAGCATTCTCTCTTGCCGCAAGCGCGTCGCGAACAGCGCGTGATGCTGCGGATTGAAAAGCGATGTATCCGTTGTGGCGTGGGCGCAGGGTCGCCTGTTCCAGCGTCTGGGATGTCGCCTTGTAGAAATCACGGACGCCTTCATTTACGCCGCTTGCCTGCCAGGCAGCGCGGGCACTGGGCTGCCCGTCATTCGCCGGCATGAATTCCGATTGAGCGGCATCATCCATCAGCCACAACAGATGGTCCCGCAAGGCGTTGTCGACGGGGCTTCGGGTCGAGATGCCGATGCCTGTGCCGCCAAGGATTGAACCGATACGGCCGCCCGGATCTGCACGCGGCGCGTCTCGAAAGGCAACCGAGGCCTGCGCAGGGCGGGCGGAGTAATTCACATACCCGTAGATCAGGGGGCATACCGCAATGGCCGTGTCTGACGACATGGTTTCGAGAATTTCAATGGGGTTCAGATTTTGGGTGGCCGTGTTCGCAAAGGCTTGGACCTCGGCGAGCTGCTCAAAGGCCCTTTCACACAGATCAGACGACAACCATCCGCAATCCCCAAGGTCCAGTGACCCATCCAGTGATGCTGCAATCGACAGCAGGCTCAAAAACGCATGCGGGCCGGCCAGCGAAAGCGCGACTTTGCCAGATCTGCGGGCATATTCAGTAACGTCCTGCCACGTCTCGACGGATTGATCTACAAGTTCGGGCCGCCATGCCATCACCTGCGTTGCTGCGTCCAGCGGCAGGCCCCATTGCTGGCCATTCATTGTGTAACTACGAAAACAAGCGCCGATTGTGGCACGCGCTATTCGCGCAAGGTCTTCGGCATCGAACACCAATTCGAGCGGCTGCAAACACCCCAAGGCGAGTGCTTCGCCCAGATGAGGGTGATCCAGAACGACAAGGTCGTATTCCGCACATAAATCCCCTATTGGCGCGCTTTCGAACCCTTCCAGGGGTTGTTTGTCCCATTGGATCAAACCGGACTCCCGCCCCGCTCGATCCAATGCATTGAATCCGCGCGGATGATCCCATGTAAGTCCTTTGTAGAGTGCGGTCATTCGCCCGGGCCTTCGCCAATCGCACCATCCGCGTGCATTCGGGCAATCTCGTCATCAGCATAACCGGCAGCCTTCAGAATCTCGTGCGAATGCTGCCCAACAAGAGGCGCGCCGCGTTCGACAGTGCTGGGAGTCTTCGAAAACTTAATGGGAAAGCCGGGGGTTTTGACGCGCCCTTCGGTCGGGTGGTCATATTCCACGAATGTCCCATTGTGGGCAATCTGAGGATCTGCGACCAAATCAGCATAGCCATAAACCGGCGCGGCCCAAATGCTATTCTCCTCGAATGCCTTCATCCAGTGCGCAGTCGTCTGTGCAGGCAGCGCCTCACGCACAAGCTTGAACAACAGATCGCGCTTGTCCCATCCAGCGGTCTCAGCATCCATTCCTGCAAGACGGGGTTCCTTCAGGACATCCGCCATCACATCCAGGTCGGGCATGGCAAGTGCGACAAACCCGTCCGCTGTTGCGAATGTCCCGTAAGGAGATCGGATATAGACATGTGCGTGGGGTTCTGCGCTGCGAGTCTGGGGTTTGTTTCCAACCGTGAAGACCGACAATTCCTGCATTTGTATCGTGGTGATCGCGTCGAGCATATTGACGTCGACTTTCTGGCCTTCGCCCGTGCGTTCGCGATGTAACAGAGCGGCCAGGGCGCCTTCGAACGCCGAATAGGCTGTAACGGCATCGACCAGATACTGACCCGCCGCTAAAGGCGCTTCGCCCTCGCGGCCCGCCGACATCATTGCACCTGACATGGCCTGCAACAAAAGGTCTTGGCCAGGGCGTTTGGCGTATGGACCGTCCTCGCCATAGCCCGACATCGACACATAAATCAGGCGCGGATTGATGGCGGACAGGGTTTCATAGTCCACACCCAGACGTGCCGCTACACCGGGGCGATAATTCTGAATGAACACGTCCGATTCTTCCACCAAGCGGTAAACCACCGCGCGGCCGTCATCGGTCTTGAGGTTGACCGCGAGCGAGCGCTTGTTGCGATTAAGCGACAAGAACGAAACGTTGATCTTGTTGCCGGTGGCCCCTCCAGCTGACACGTGGCGCTGCCATTCGCCTGTAACAGGTTCAACTTTGATGACATCGGCACCCATGTCACCCAAGCGCTGTGCTGCAAAGGGACCTGCCATGGCGATTGAGCAGTCCAGAACGCGGTATCCAGTCAAGATATTCATAATATACTCAATTCATGATCCAGCCGCCATCGACGGCAATGTTTTGTCCTGTGATGAAGCCTGCAGCATCCGAGGCTAGAAACAGGAGCATTGCCCCAATGTCATCCGGCGTGCCCCGGCGTTTGATAGCCTGTTGGTCCAGAACAAAGTTTTGGTAGGCCTCCGGATCAGGGTGGATTTTTTCGGCGTCGGTCGGGAAAGCTCCCGGAGAAATCGCGTTGACAGTGATCCCGTGCGTGCCAAATTCACGCGCCCAAGCACGTGTAAGGCCCAAAAGCGCCCCTTTGGATTGCACGTAGGGCGACAGGTTTTCCCACCCACCCGATAGCGTAATAGACGTAACATTTATGATGCGGCCCCGCGATTGCGCCCGCATACCCGGGAGAACAGCAGCAGTGCAAACGAGGGCTGCATCAACATTCACTGCTTGCACAAGACGTTGTTCTTCCAGTGAATATTCTTCAAATGGTTTAGATGGATAAATGGCAGCATTATTGATTAACACGTCAATCGGGGCTGCTTGAGTGATGGCGGCAAGTGTTGCATGCAGCGCATCGGTGTCGGTCAGGTCCTGCTCGATCAGGTGCAACCTGCTGCCCTTGGGCGCGTTTTGTAGCAGCGTTTCATTCTTGCCGTGATCAAGATCAATCGAATAAACCTCTGCACCCGCAGCCAGTAACGCCAACGTCGATCCCTGACCAAGTCCGCCTGCAGCGCCAGTGTAAAGAACGGTGCGCCCTGTCATATCGCCAAACATGTTCATGTGCGGCCAACAATCGGGCGGTGGTTGCCGGATGGGGTAGGATAGTCTTCATCTGGTTGCTGAGCGATCGCGGTGATGCGCGCCTCAGCCACTGCGATGGAATCCGTATCCGGCAAGATAGAAAACACCGTATCATAGCAACGCTCGTCCCCGTGTTCGAGCCAAATGAGTTCCCCGCGATCCCGTGCCGCCCCTTGGCCAAGCACGTGGTTGGTCGATGGTTCAAGACCCACGGCATATTGCCCCGCTTGCAAGTTCTGCCACTCATACTGGCATGGAAACTGGTCCTTCTTTGTCGTCACCATAAAGCCCACGCCAAGGCGGTCATTAACCAGCGCGACAGGCACCTCGCCCGCATCGTCGGCGGCCAATTCATGCTGCCAGACCTGTTCGTGAAAGTTCATTTGCGGAGCAGGCAGAGTGCGATAACCGGTGCCCTGATCTTGATAGGTTTCTGTATGTGCCGCCCAGACCACGTCCGTGATTGGAGCGACATAGCGCGATCCGCTTTCGAGCACGGGATGCCCAACATTGATGTGATAGCAAAACATATGCGGCGTGCGGTAGAAGCCGCGATTGACGACTCGGTCATGCAGCCTGATGTTGTTCGTGCCGACTTCGATTTCGATGCGGCGGTGCAGCTCAAGATGTTCGCCAAAAACTGTGCCTTGCGAGACGACGCCTTCGGCCCACAAGATACAATCATCCGCCTCCCAGCGTTCGCCATAGCCGGTCAGTTTTGCCGGAAGCGTGCCAACACGCCCGTGGATTGACTGGTTCACCTTTTCGCGCGGACCGTAATGATAGGTGTCTGCAGGCGCGTCATACATGAACAAAATATGATCAAGGCCACAAGTTACCATCAGGCCCGAAAACGAACGCAACCAACCCAATCCACCTTCGCCCTCATACTCGTGAAGGCCCGGGTTTTTGAACCCTGCGGGAGAATGCCATCCAATCCCCATCCCGCGGTAGTCACAATCGGCAATATCCATCGCTCGATCGATCAAAACGGTAAATCGCAAACCTGTACCAGATCGGAATTCCAGCATACGGATGCCACGTTCAACCCCGTCTTCGAGCGTCATCAGCCGAACGCCTGCAGCATGACTCAAAGCGCCGCTTGAGGCTTCAATATCATGACGCGACATGGATTTTTCGTATAGTTTCGGCATCGAACTCCCCCCGATAGCCTCTTTAAACTGATGCACAAACCAATCGAAGACAATCATCATTAAACATCAAAAGCTATCATTTCCCTTCAGTTTTTGTTCGATGACGGCTATGGAGTGTTCGTTGCTCATACTTAGGAGGAAAATGTGAAAGCCACATTCGCGACGATCGCAGCCCAGGCGAACGTATCTGTTGCAACCGTCGATCGCGTCATAAACGACCGGCCCGGGGTCAAAGGTAGAACACGTGAAGCAGTGCTCGTGGCAGCAAACGCTCTTGGATATTTTGGTCCCGTCTCGGCGGTTACGCCCAAAATCAAAATGGATTTTCTACTACCTGCCGGCAGCAATAGTTTCATGGCGCTCTTGCGTACTCACCTGGCAGCCGAATTGAACCTTCGCAATACGATCGACGGCCGATTGCATCTGGTTGAAGGATTTAGCGCCGACGCACTTTACGAAAAATTGCTTGGGTTGCGCGGGCGGACAGACGCTGTCGGGCTTGTCGCAATAGACCACCCTAAGGTGTCAGATGCGATCAGGGCCTTGGCGGAAGACGGCGTGAAAATCGCCACGATTGTGTCCGATGTTCCGCGCACAAATACGATTGGATATGTCGGAATTGATAATCGAGCGGCGGGGCGGCTCGCAGGTTATCTAATTGGTCGGTTTTTGCCCTCTGGTCAGCCCGCGGAGGTGAGCCTTCTGATCGGCTCCCCAGACTATCGCGGGCATGAAGAACGGGAAATGGGTATCCGGTCAATTTTGTCGCGTGAATTTCCGCATCTGATGATATCGTCGGTCAGCCGGATTAATGACGACCGCGATGAAGCCTTTCGCCGAGTCAGCTCCATACTGCGTGAAAACGTACCGGCGGCAATCTATAATATAGGCTCGGGCAATCAGGGCGTTGCCCGAGCCCTTAGTGAATTCGGTGCAGAAGGCAAAGTTGTTTTTGTGGGCCATGATTTGACTAATGCGACACGGAAAATGATACTGAATGGTACAATGGATGTAGCCATCGACCAAAATCCCCGAGTCGAGGCTCGCGAGGTAATTAATTTGTTGCGCTCGGCAGTCGATGGAACACCACAGATCGAGTACCCGCCACGGTTACAGGTAATTTTTCGCGAGAATCTTCCTTAGTTACCAGTCAGAAAAGAAGACTAAGAGAATGGTGAGAATTCTCGGCCGCAAGGATGGACGCGTCGCGAATATATGTAGGTCAAGTGTAACCAGCCCAGCAAAGCACACTCGATTACATATCAGAAGGGCGCTTACAGGTCATGTTTGGCAACTCAATTTGTACTGCCAAAACAAACAAAAAGGGGAGCCACGTTACCGCAGCTCCCCCAATCTATCCAAATTATGTGCTAAACGCTGTCCTTATGCGACCAACGACAGACCACCCATCGCATCCGGCTGCTCATCCCCGCTCTGCACGAACGGAATGATCGAGAACGTATCCCCGCCGCGCTGCTCTTCATTTTGAACTGCGTTCACGCGCAGATCTCCATCAGGCGTGTTGATCAACAGCGAGACGTAGTCATGCCCCGTCCGGTTGCTCTTGGCCATCCAGGCAGAGCCAACGCGGATCGACTTGCCTTTTGGCGAGCTGACTTCGATCCGGTAATCGGGATGGGTGTCTTCGGTCTTGTAGTCATTCTTGATCAGCATGAAGTCCAGATCGAACATCATGTTGGCGATGTAGCCTGCGAATGCGTTGTCGGCATCCATCGCGGTCAGCTCCCCCGAAATCGAGCCAGACTTCATCGTGCCGTTCGAGACCAGTGGGATGATCTCGAAGTCTTCACTGTTGGCTTTGCGCGCTTCCTGCGTTTGCACCGCGTTGACGCGGAAGGGCCCGAGGCCGACGTCCAGCTGCATTGAGATGTAGGGATTGCCGCTGGTATTGCCGGTTTCGTTCCAGGCCGTGCCGATGCGAACCTTGCGGCCAGATTTGTTGACTGCTGTGACGTCATAGTCTGGGCTGCTAAACGCATATCAGAGGCAGATAATGGATCAGACTTTGCCTTCCAAAGGTACAATAGGACATCAACCACAGCGGCTAACTCTGCCAGTGCAGCTTTAAATAAATGGTTGAAGCAGTATGTTCCAGTCGGATGCACCATGCACAGCTTCAGACACTCAATGCGAGACAGGCTTAGGGCTGTGCAATGTCCTGCAGATATAACTGATCAGATAGGAGGTTGGGCGACTGATGGTGTTGGCCAAGGATACGGATCAGGCTACCCCCTGAGTGTACTACAGGAGTGGCTGGAAAAGGTTAAATAAGTAACTTGGTCAGTACTCATATGCGGCATTACAAGCGCCGTGCTAAAAGACTGAGTAATAACTGATGCTTACTTAGGGTATGCTACTGCTAGTAAGGCAGTTATGGCAGAGAGACAGGGAGTTCATCTCCTA